>Ga0193726_1000724_pt1 | contig 31414 bp, 35 predicted proteins | sample H2c1metaG_FD_144928 | JGI IMG/M metagenome (GOLD analysis project Ga0193726, IMG submission 144928) | Soil microbial communities from a riparian zone of the East river system, Colorado, United States - H2c1 | ecosystem: Environmental > Terrestrial > Soil > Riparian zone | place: USA: East River... | reverse complement strand
GTCTACAACGGCCGGAAATTCATCCCGGTCAACGTCACCGAGGAGATGGTCGGACACAAGCTCGGCGAGTTCTCGCCGACCCGCACCTTCACCAGCCATTCGGGCGACAAGAAGGTCTCCAGGGAGTAACGCGCGATGAGCAAGCCATCAGCTCCCCGCCGCGAGGCGGACAACGAGGCCAAGGCCGTGCTGCGCACCATCCGCGTCAGCCCGCGCAAGCTCGACCTCGTGGCCGCCACGATCCGCGGCAAGAAGGCCTCGTCGGCCGTCAACGACCTCACCTTCTCGAAGAAGCGCATCGCGCAGGACGTCAAGAAGGCGTTGAACTCGGCGATCGCCAATGCAGAGAACAACCACAATCTCGACGTCGATCGCCTGATCGTCGCCGAAGCGTCGGTCGGCAAGGGCCTCGTCATGAAGCGCTTCCAGACGCGCGGCCGCGGTCGTGCGGCCGGCATCATAAAGCCGTTCAGCCATCTCACGATCGTGGTGCGCGAGCGCGCCGAGGCGGAGGACAAGTAAATGGGTCAGAAGGTCAATCCGATCGGCCTGCGGCTCGGCATCAACCGGACCTGGGACTCGCGGTGGTACGCCGAAGGCGGCGAATACGCCAAGATGCTCCATGAGGACATCCACATTCGCAAGGTGCTGCGCAAGCGGCTGAGCCAGGCCGGCGTCGCCAAGATCGTCATCGAGCGTCCGGCCAAGCGCGCCCGCGTGACCATTCACACCGCCCGCCCGGGCGTGGTGATCGGCAAGAAGGGCGCCGACATCGAGAAGCTGCGCGGCGACCTCGCCAAGATGACCAAGGGCGAGGTGGCGCTGAACATCGTCGAGATCCGCAAGCCCGAGATCGACGCCACGCTGATCGCCGAGAACATCGCCCAGCAGCTCGAGCGCCGCGTCGCCTTCCGCCGCGCCATGAAGCGCGCCGTGCAGTCGGCCATGCGTCTGGGCGCCCAGGGCATCCGCATCAACTGCTCGGGCCGCCTGGGCGGCGCCGAGATCGCCCGCATGGAGTGGTACCGCGAAGGCCGCGTGCCGCTGCATACGCTGCGCGCCGACATCGACTACGGCATCGCCACCGCCTTCACCACCTTCGGCACCTGCGGCGTCAAGGTGTGGGTGTTCAAGGGCGAGATCATGGCGCACGACCCGATGGCGCACGACAAGCGCGCCGAGGAAGCCGCCCCGCAACGCACGCCGACGCGCGTCGAGCGCACCGAGCAGAGGGACGCCTAAGACATCATGCTGCAACCAAAGCGCACCAAGTACCGCAAGGCCTTCAAGGGCCGTATCAGCGGCGCCGCGAAAGGCGGCTTCAACCTCGACTTCGGCGCCTATGGCCTGAAGGCGATGGAGCCTGATCGCCTGACGGCGCGCCAGATCGAGGCGGCCCGCCGCGCCATCACGCGCCACATGAAGCGTGCCGGCCGCGTGTGGATCCGCGTGTTCCCTGACGTGCCGGTGTCGAAGAAGCCGGCCGAGGTCCGCATGGGCTCCGGCAAGGGCGCCCCTGAGTTCTGGGCGGCGCGCGTCAAGCCCGGGCGCGTGCTGTTCGAGCTCGACGGCGTGTCGGTCCAGGTGGCGCGCGAGGCGCTGGAACTGGCGGCCGCCAAGCTGCCGATCAAGACGCGCTTCGTCGCGCGCATCGGCACCTGAGAGAGGAAGCCATGAAGGCCACTGATCTCCGTCCCAAGACCAACGACCAGCTCAAGGACGAGCTGGGCAACCTGCGCAAGGAAGCATTCAACCTGCGTTTCCAGAAGGCCGGTGGCCAACTGCAGAAGACCGCCCGCGCGCGCCAGGTGCGTCGCGACATCGCCCGCATCAAGACGGTGCTGGGCGAGAAGGCCGCCGGGTAAGGAGCAAGATATGCCGAAGCGAGTTCTGGAAGGCGTCGTCGTCAGCGACAAGATGGACAAGACCATTGTCGTCAAGGTCGAGCGGCGCGTTCAGCATCCGATCTACAAGAAGTTCATCCGTAGGTCGAAGAAGTATCACGCGCACGACGAGGCCAACGCCTTCAAGGGCAAGGTCGGCGCGAACGTGCGCATCCGCGAGTGCCGCCCCCTGTCCAAGACCAAGAGCTGGGAAGTTCTGGTCGAGGGCGCCAAGGCCTAGCGGAACGGAGCAACAGTCATGATCCAGATGCGAACCAATCTCGAGGTCGCCGACAATTCGGGCGCCCGTCGGGTTCAGTGCATCAAGGTGCTGGGCGGCTCGCGCCGCAAGTATGCCAGTGTCGGCGATGTCATCGTCGTCTCCATCAAGGAGGCGATTCCGCGCGGTCGCGTCAAGAAGGGCGAGGTGCATCGTGCCGTCGTCGTGCGCACGTCGTTCGCGCTACGCCGCCCCGACGGCAGCGCCATCCGCTTCGACCGCAACGCCGCGGTCCTCATTAGCAAGCAGGACGAGCCGATCGGCACCCGTATCTTCGGACCGGTGACTCGCGAGCTGCGCGCCAAGAAGTTCATGAAGATCATCTCGCTTGCGCCGGAGGTCCTGTAAAAACCATGGCCAACAAGCTCAAGATCAGGAAGGGCGACCGGGTGAAGGTCATCGCCGGGCGCAGCAAGGGCAAGGTGGGCGACGTGCTGCGCGTTCTGCCGACCGAGCAGCGCGTGGTCGTTGCCGGCGTGAACGTCATCAAGCGCCACACCAAGCCGGGCCGGACCGACGCCGGCGGAATCATCGAACGCGAGGCCGCGATCCACGTCTCCAACGTGGCCTTGCTTGATCCCAAGTCCGACAAGCCGACCAAGGTCGGCTTCAAGTTCCTCGAAGACGGCCGGAAAGTGCGCTTTGCGCGCGCCTCCGGCGAAACAATCGACCGCTAGGAGAACGGGCCATGCCCGCGCGACTGCAAGAACACTACGCCAAGACCGTGCGTGAAGCGCTCACCAAGGAGTTCTCCTACAAGAACGCCTTCGAGGTGCCGAAGCTCGACAAGATCGTGATCAACATGGGCGTCGGCGAGGCGGTCAACGACCGCAAGGCCGTCGATGGCGCCGTTGCCGACCTGACGGCGATCACCGGCCAGAAGCCGGTCATCACCAAGTCGCGCAAGTCGATTGCGACCTTCAAGCTGCGCGAGGGCATGGCGATCGGCGCCAAGGTCACGCTGCGCCGCGATCGCATGTACGAATTCATCGATCGCCTGATCAACATTGCGCTGCCGCGCGTCCGCGACTTCCGCGGGCTGAGCGGCAAGTCGTTCGACGGCAATGGCAACTTCGCCATGGGCCTGAAGGAGCAGATCGTGTTCCCCGAGATCGACTACGACAAGGTCGACCAGGTGCGCGGCATGGACATCATCATCTGCACGACGGCGAAGACGGACGCGGAAGCCCGAGCGCTTCTCCGTGCTTTCGACTTCCCGTTCGTGAACTGAGGCCGGAGAAACACATGGCCAAGACGAGTTCAGTCAAGAAGAACAACCGGCGCATCGCGATGGCGAAGCAGTATGCCGGGAAGCGCGCCAAGCTGAAGGCGATGGCGGTCGACAACAAGCTCTCGCCTGAGGAGCGCTTCGACGCGCGCATCAAGCTGGCGGAGCTGCCGCGCAATTCGTCGCCGACGCGCATCCGCAATCGCTGCGAGCTTACGGGCCGCCCGCGGGCCGTGTATCGCAAATTCAAGCTTTCGCGCCTTGCTTTGCGAGAGCTCGCGTCGTCGGGCGCTCTGCCCGGCGTCGTGAAGTCGAGCTGGTAACGGGGGACCGTAGACCATGATGACAGATCCCGTCGGCGATTTGCTGACCCGCATCCGCAACGGCCAGTCGGCACGCCTAGAGAGCGTGACCGTGCCAGCCTCGCGCCTGCGGTCGAACGTTCTCGATGTGCTCCAGCGCGAGGGCTATATCCGCGGCTGGTTCGAGGAAGAGCTGCGGCCGGGCGTGAAGGAGCTTCGCGTCGAGCTGAAGTACGACAACGGCCGACCGGTCATCAAGGAGATCAAGCGCGTCTCCACCCCGGGTCGCCGCGTCTACTCGAAGATCCGCGAGCTGCCGCGCCACTTCAACGGGCTGGGCATCTCGATCCTGTCCACGCCGCGCGGCGTCATGTCCGACGCCGAGGCGCGTGCCGCCAATGTCGGCGGCGAAGTCATCTGCAGGGTGTTCTGACCATGTCGCGCGTCGGCAAAAATCCGGTTCCGATTCCGGCCGGGGTCACCATCGACCTCAAGGGCCAGCATCTCAAGGCCAAGGGCAAGCGGGGCGAGCTCCAGCTCATGGTGCATGACGACGTCGAGATCACCAAGGACGGCGACAAGCTCCTCTTCAAGCCGCGCACCGACAGCCGCCGCGCCCGCATGCAGTGGGGCACGGCGCGCAACCTCGCGAGCAACGTGGTTCGCGGCGTATCGGACGGCTTCACCGTCAACCTCGAGATCAACGGCGTCGGCTACCGCGCCCAGGCGGACGCCAAGGTGCTGAAGCTGCAGCTCGGCTACAGCCACGACGTCGAAGTCGCGATCCCGGCCGGCATCCAGATCAAGGCCGTGAAGCCGACCGAGGTCGAAATCACCGGCGCGGATCGCCAGAAGGTCGGACAGCTTGCGGCGGAGATCCGCAGCCTGCGTCCGCCCGAGCCCTACAAGGGCAAGGGCATCAAGTATTCGACCGAGAAGATCCGCCGCAAGGAAGGCAAGAAGAAGTAGAGGCGAAAGCACATGTCCGACCGCAATGCCCTTTTCGCCCGCCGCCAACGGCGCACGCGCTACGCCCTGCGCAAAGCCGGCGGCGTCCGCCCGCGCCTCAGCGTCTTCCGCTCGGGCAAGCATATCTATGCCCAGGTCATCGACGACCGTAAGGGTGCGACGCTCGCTGCCGCCTCATCGCTCGACGAGGACGTCAAGGGCAAGATCAAGACCGGTGCCGACAAGTCGGCGGCGGTCGAGGTCGGCAAGCTGATCGCCCAGCGGGCGATCGCGGCCGGCGTCAAGGAAGTCGTCTTCGACCGCGGCGGCTACATGTTTCATGGCCGCGTCGCTGCGCTGGCCAATGCCGCCCGTGAGGGCGGCCTGTCGTTCTGATCGGGAGTTAGCACATGGCTCGTTCACCCGGCGGCTTCGGCCGTTCCTCGCGCGATCGGGGACGCGACCGCGACGAGGACAACGAACTGACCGACAAGCTGGTCACGATCAATCGCGTGGCGAAGGTGGTGAAGGGCGGCCGGCGCTTCGCGTTCGCCGCGATCGTCGTCGTCGGCGACCAGCGCGGCCGTGTCGGCCACGGCGCCGGCAAGGCGCGCGAGGTTCCCGAGGCGATCCGCAAGGCCACCGAAGCCGCCAAGCGCGGGCTGATCCGCGTGCCGCTGCGCGACGGCCGCACGCTGCATCATGACGTCAAGGGCCGCTTCGGCGCCGGCAAGGTGACGTTGCGCGCCGCCCCGGCCGGCACCGGCATCATCGCCGGCGGCCCGATGCGCGCCGTGTTCGAGACGCTCGGCATCAAGGACATCGTCGCCAAGTCGGTCGGCACGTCCAACCCGCACAACATGATCAAGGCGACGTTCGAGGCGCTGCAGAAGCTCAATTCGCCCCGCATGGTCGCCACCCGCCGCGGCAAGAAGGTCGGTGACCTGCTCGGTCGCCGCGACGAGACCACCGCCGAGGCGGCGGCTTAAGGAGTAGGCTATGGCCGACGACAAGAAGATCAAGATCACCCAGACCGGCAGCCATATCGGCCGCACGGAAGACCAGCGTGGCACGCTGATCGGACTGGGGCTGAACAAGCGCCACCGCAGCCGCGAACTCGTGGATACGCCCGAGGTGCGCGGCATGATCAAGAAGGTGCAGCACCTGGTGCGCATCGACGAGGAAGCGACTTGAGGAACTGACGATGAAACTCAACGAAATCGCCGACAACCCGGGAGCCCGCAAGGCGCGCATGCGCGTCGGCCGCGGCATCGGCTCGGGCAAGGGCAAGACCGCGGGCCGCGGCGTCAAGGGCCAGAAGTCGCGCACCGGCGTCGCCATCAAGGGCTTCGAGGGCGGCCAGATGCCGCTCTATCGCCGCATCCCCAAGCGTGGCTTCCGGCCGCCGAACCAGAAGGTGTGGCAGGTGGTCAATCTCGGCTCGCTGCAGAAGGCGATCGACGACAAGAAGCTCGACGCCGACAAGCCGATCGACGCCGCCGCCATGCAGGCCGCCGGACTGTTCAAGAATCCGTCGGATGGCGTGCGCCTCCTTGGCAACGGCGAGATCAAGACCAAGATCGAAGTGAAGGTCGCGGGCGCCTCGGCGTCGGCGATCGCCGCGGTCGAGAAGGCCGGCGGCAAGGTCGAGCTGCCGCCCAAGCCCGCGGCCGAGGCGGCCTGAAGCCCGACGGCGTGGGTGGGGGCGTTTGGCCTCCTTTGTGTCGTTGTCGTCACGCGTGAGGTTCCATGGCATCCGCTGCCGAGCAACTTGCATCCAACCTGAACTGGGGCGCGATCGGTAAGGCAACCGAGCTCAAGAAGCGCCTGTGGTTCACCGTGTCCGCGCTCGTGGTCTTCCGCATCGGCGCCTACATCCCGGTGCCCGGCGTCGATCCCCACGCGCTGGCCGAGATGTTCTCGCACCAGGCCGGCGGCATCGCGGGCCTGCTCGACGTGTTCTCGGGCGGCTCGATCGGCCGCATGTCGGTGCTGGCGCTCAGCATCATGCCGTACATCTCGGCCTCCATCATCATGCAGATCCTGACGACGGTGGTGCCGTCGCTCGAGGCGCTGAAGAAGGAGGGCGAGGCCGGCCGCAAGAAAATCAACCAGTACACGCGCTACGGCACGGTGATCCTGGCGACCTTCCAGGCCTACGGCATCGCGGTCGGGCTGGAGAGCCAGGTCGCGTCGGTGGGGCCGGTGGTGGTCGATCCCGGCCTGTTCTTCCGCTTCGTGACCATCGTCACCCTGGTGGGCGGCACGCTGTTCCTAATGTGGCTCGGCGAGCAGATCACCGCGCGTGGCGTCGGCAACGGCGTTTCGCTGATCATCTTCGCCGGCATCGTGGCCGCCCTTCCCAATGCCCTGATCCAGACCCTGGAGCTGGGCCGCACCGGCGCGCTGTCGGCGCTGTTCATCATTGCGCTGGCGGTGGGCGTGGTGCTGGTGGTGTCGGTCGTGGTGTTCGTCGAGACGGCGCAGCGACGAATCGTGGTGCAATATCCAAAGCGACAGGTCGGCAACAAGATGTATGGCGGCGAGGCCTCGCACCTGCCGCTCAAGATCAACACCTCGGGCGTGATCCCGCCGATCTTCGCCTCCTCGCTGCTGCTCTTTCCGGCCACCATCGCCTCGTTCCAGGGCAATGCCGGCGAGCCGGGCTGGCTGCAGTGGGTCGCCACCTATCTCGGCCACGGCCAGCCGCTCTATCTGCTGGCCTATGTCGGCCTCATCGTCTTCTTCTGCTTCTTCTACACAACGGTGGTCTTCAACCCGACCGACACGGCCGACAATCTGAAGAAGAACGGCGGCTTCGTGCCCGGCATCCGCCCGGGCAAGAACACGGCCGACTACCTGGAATACATACTGAACCGGCTGACCGTGATCGGTGCGCTCTACCTCTCGGCGGTCTGCATCCTGCCCGAGCTGCTGATCGCCCGCGGCGGCGTGCCGTTCTACTTCGGCGGCACCAGCCTCCTGATCGTGGTCTCGGTCACGCTCGACACGGTGACCCAGATCCAGGCGCACCTGCTGGCCCACCAGTACGAAGGCCTCATCAAGAAAGCCCGGCTGCGCGGCCGGGGCCGATGAGAGAGGGTCGATGAACTTGATCCTTCTCGGGCCGCCGGGCGCCGGCAAGGGCACCCAGGCGCAGCTCCTGCAGCGCGAGCGCGGCCTGGTCCAGCTCTCGACCGGCGACATGCTGCGCGCCGCCGTGGCCTCGGGCAGCGAGCTCGGCAAGAAGGCCAAGGGCATCATGGAGAAGGGCGAGCTGGTGCCGGACGCGCTGATGGTCGGCCTGATCCGCGACCGTATCGCGCAGCCTGATTGCGCCGGGGGGTTCATCCTGGACGGTTTCCCGCGCACCGAGGCCCAGGCCAAGGCGCTCGACCAGATGCTGGCCGAGACCGGCAAGAAGCTCGACCGCGTGATCGAGATGGAGGTCGACGAGAAGGCGCTGACCGAGCGCATCGTCGGCCGTTACACCTGTGCCGTGTGCGGCACCGGCTACCACGAAAAGTTCAAGCGGCCCAAGGTTGAAGGGGTTTGCGACGTCTGCGGCTCGAAGGAATTCGTCCGCCGCAAGGATGATAATGCAGAGACCATGAAGATACGTATGGCCGCCTACCGCGCCCAGACCGAACCCCTGCTGCCCTACTACAGCGGCCGCGGTGTACTTCGGAAGGTCGACGGGATGGCGTCCATGGATGAGGTTCACCGTCAGATTTCCGGGGTTTTGGCGGGGACTTGACAAGCTTGTGTTCCGTTGACTCGGGGGCGCTTCTCCCTATAATCGCGCGCTTTTCCGGGGCCAGCGGAACGTTCGACGGGCGCGCGCAAGCGCGCCGTAAGTCTTTGAAGGAGTTGAAACTTTGGCTCGTATAGCCGGTGTGAACATTCCGACCGCAAAACGCGCGGTGATCGGGTTGCAATATATCCACGGGATCGGCCTGGCGAAGGCCAAGGAGATCCTGGGGAAAGTGGGGATCGATGAGTCGCGGCGTGTCAACACGCTGACCGACGACGAGGTCATCCGCATCCGCGAGGCCATCGACCGTGACTACACGGTCGAGGGCGATCTGCGGCGCGAAGTGGCGATGAACATCAAGCGATTGATGGACCTCGCCTGCTACCGTGGCTTGCGGCACCGCCGCGGGCTGCCGGTCCATGGCCAGCGGACGCATACCAATGCGCGCACCCGCAAGGGTCCGGCCAAGCCGATCGCCGGCAAGAAAAAAGTCACGAAGTAAGCCTGAGGGGAACCGGATCACATGGCCAAGCCTGCAGCCGCCGCAAGTGGCGCCGCCGCCACCGCCGCGCGTCCTCGCCGCAAGGAACGCAAGAACATCATCGCGGGCGTGGCGCACGTGAGCGCCTCGTTCAACAACACGATCGTCACGATCACCGACGCGCAGGGCAACACCATCGCCTGGTCGTCGTCGGGCCAGCAGGGCTTCAAGGGCTCGCGCAAGTCGACGCCGTTCGCCGCCCAGATGGCGGCCGAGAATGCCGGCCGCAAGGCGATGGAGCACGGCATGCGCACGCTCGAGATCGAGGTACGCGGTCCGGGTTCGGGCCGTGAGTCAGCGCTGCGCGCGCTGCAGGCGGTCGGTCTTGCCGTCACGGCCATCCGCGACGTCACGCCGATCCCGCATAACGGCTGCCGCCCGCCAAAACGTCGTCGGGTATGAGGCGGCGTCGAGTCTGAGTTCGAGTGGAGGCGGCGCGCCTGTGCGCCGCCGGCTCGAGAGAATTTTGTCGCGAGTCCTTTAGGGATTCGCCCGAACCAATCGGTTTAGAGAGGTAGGCCCCGTGCTTCAGAAGAACTGGCAAGACTTGATCAAGCCGGAGAAGCTTGTGACAGAGGCCGGCGTCGATCCGGGTCGCACCGCGACCATCGTCGCCGAGCCGCTTGAGCGTGGCTTTGGTCTCACGCTCGGCAATGCGCTGCGCCGCGTGCTGCTCTCCTCGCTGCAGGGTGCCGCCGTGACGTCGATCAAGATCGACAACGTGCTGCATGAGTTCTCGTCGATCCCCGGTGTCCGAGAGGATGTGGTCGACATCGTGCTGAACATCAAGGCCATGGCCGTGAAGATGCAGGGCGACCGCCCGCAGCGTCTCTACCTGCGCGCCGTCGGCCCGGGCGAGGTCACCGCCGGCATGATCGAACTGCCGGGCGACGTCCAGATCATGGATGCCAAGCACCTGATCTGCACGCTCGACGATGGCGCCTCGATCTCGATGGAGCTGATGGTCGCCACCGGCAAGGGCTACATCCCTGCCTCGGCCAACCGGCCCGAGGACGCGCAGATCGGCCTGATCCCGGTCGATTCGGTGTTCAGCCCGGTCAAGCGCGTATCCTACAAGATCGAGAACAGCCGCGTCGGCCAGGTCACCGACTACGACCGGCTGTCGATGACGGTCGAGACCAACGGCACGACCCGTCCGGACGACGCGGTGGCGCTCGCCGCCCGCATCCTGCAGGACCAGCTCCAGCTCTTCATCAACTTCGAGGAGCCGCGCGAGGTCCGCAAGGAGGAGCAGCAGGACGACTTCCCGTTCAACCGCAACCTCCTGCGCAAGGTCGACGAGCTCGAGCTGTCGGTGCGCTCGGCCAACTGCCTGAAGAACGACAACATCATCTACATCGGCGATCTGGTGCAGAAGACCGAGGCGGAGATGCTGCGCACGCCGAACTTCGGCCGCAAGTCGCTGAACGAGATCAAGGAAGTGCTGGCCGGCATGGGCCTCCACCTGGGCATGGAAATCCCGGGCTGGCCACCGGACAACATCGAAGAGATGGCCAAGCGGCTGGAAGAGCCGTACTAGGCCGGCAGAAGGGATTTAGTCATGCGCCACAACAATCGCGGCCGGAAGTTCCACCGCACCGCCGAGCACCGCAAGGCGATGTTCATGAATCTCGCCGGGGCCCTCATCAAGCACGAGCAGATCACGACCACGCTGCCCAAGGCGAAGGACCTGCGGCCGATCGTCGAGAAGCTGGTGACGCTCGGCAAGAAGGGCGGCCTGCACGCCCGCCGCCAGGCGATCGGCTTCCTGCGCGATCCCTACGTCGCCGACAAGCTGTTCACCACGCTGGGCCCGCGCTACGCAAAGCGCAACGGCGGCTACCTGCGCGTGCTGAAGGCGGGCTACCGCTTCGGCGACGCCGCGCCGATGGCCGTGATCGAGTTCATCGAGCGCGACACCGCCGCCAAGGGCCAGGATTCGGGCCCGTCGGCGGACCAGGCCGAGCAGCAGGAAGCCGCGTAAGCCATTCCTCCCTGGAATTCAGAAGCGCCCGGTCATCGACCGGGCGTTTTTCTTTGTGACCACGCGATCGGATATCGATTGAAGCCGCGGAAGCGGGCGCGGCCGCCGCGCTCGGGCATGCCGTCGCGCGCCAGACCGTCGAAGCGGCTGATGAGTCGGCCGATCGCGATCGTGCCTTCCATGCGCGCCAGCACGGCGCCCAGGCACATATGCACGCCCGAGCCGAAGGCTAGGTGGCGGTTGGGCTCGCGGCCGGCATCGAAGCGGTCGGGCTCGGCGAACTGCGCGGGATCGCGGTTGGCCGCGCCGATGCCGATATGGATGTAGGTCCCCGCCGCCAGTCTCTCGCCGCCGACCTCGAGGTCGGCCGACAGGCGGCGGTTGCCGAGCTGGTTGGAGCTTTCGAACCGCAACCCTTCCTCGATGCAGCTCTTCAGCAGCCCGGGGTTCTCGCTGAGACGCCGCAGTTCGTCGGGAAAGCGTAGAAAGGCGTCGACCGTGTTGCCGATCAAGTTGGTCGTCGTCTCATGGCCGGCATTCAGCAGGAAGATGCAGTTCTGCACCAGCTCCTCGTGGTTCAACCGCTCGCCGTCGACTTCGCCATGGATCAACGTGCCCAGCACATCGCGGTCGTCGGCCGGGCGCTTGCGGCGTTCGGCCACGAGGCCGTCGAGATAGGCCGAGAATTCGGCCACGGCCGCGTTGCCGGCGGCCTGGCGCTCAGATCCGGTGACGGGCTCCAGCGCGCCTAAAATGGCGAGCGAATAGCGGCGGAAGGGCGCGCGCTCGCCCGGCGGCACGCCCAGCATGTCGCAGATCACCTCGACGGGAAGCCGGAAGGCGAAGTCCTCGACCAGGTCCATGCGGCCCTCGTCGGCGTGCTGGGCCAAAAGCCCGTCGACCACGGCCGCGATGCGCGGCTGCAGGAGGCCAAGCGCGCGCGGCGTGAAGGCCGCGGCCAAAAGCTTGCGCACGCGCGTGTGCAGCGGTGGGTCGTTGAACACCAGGCTGGTCGTGTGGTGGCGATAGAGCGGCGTGCCGACGCCGAACTTGGGGCGGAACTCGGCCTTCTTGTCGGAGCTCATGCGGGCGTCGCGATAGCAGACCGCGACGTCGGCGTAGCGCGAGAGAAAGACGCTGCCGTCGGGCAGGTGCTTCAGCGGCGCGAAGCGGCGCAGCGCATGGTAGTAAGGGAACGGATCGTCGAGAAAAGCCCGCTCGAGCGCTGCCAGATCGAACCGCCGGGCGAAGGCTTGGGCTTCGTCCTCGGGCAATTCGATCAGGCCACGAGTCAGAGCTGGGCCTCCGTCAGGGCGAACACGGTGCGGCCCGCGGCCTTGAGGGGCCCGAGCTGGGCCAGCGCCGGCGGCAGGATCACCTCGGCATAGAACCGCGCGGTTATGAGCTTGGCCTCGAGGAAGGCGGGATCGCCGTCGCGGGTCGCCAGTCTGGTCTGGGCGACAAGCGCGCCGCGGGCCAGCAGCCAGCCGCCCAGCGCCGTGCCGGCCAGCCGCAGGAACGGCACGGAGCCCGCCAGGGCCGTCACCAGGTCTGCCTTGACCGACTGCGCCACCCATCTGGTGGCATCCTCCAGCGCGTCCGCGGAGGCCAGCACGGAGGCGCGAATTACCGCCAGATCGTCGCCGGGCGCCGCCTTCATCTCCTCGGCCAGCGCGCGCATTTCGGTCACCAGCGCCAGCATCGTCTCGCCGCCGTCCTTGGCGATCTTGCGGCCCACCAGGTCGCGCGCCTGGATGCCGTTGGTGCCCTCGTAGATCGGCAATATGCGCGCATCGCGCAGATGCTGGGCGGCGCCGGCTTCCTCGATGAAGCCCATGCCGCCATGGACCTGCACGCCGATCGAGGCGATCTCGTTGCCGAGGTCGGTGAACCACGCCTTGACGATCGGGATCAGGAGGTCGACGCGATCCTGCGTCTTGCGCGCCGTCTCCTTGTCGGGATGTTTCAGCGCGCCGTCGATGCCGGCCGCGGTGTAGTAGCCCAGCGCGCGCATCGCCTCGATCTGGGCGCGCATGGTCATCAGCATGCGCCGGACGTCGGCGTGATGGATGATCGGGACCGGCTCGGGCTTGGGGCTGCCGTCGTCCTTGGACTGTACCCGCGTCTTGGCGAAAGCCGAGGCCTGCTGGTAGGCGCGCTCGGCGATGGCCAGGCCCTGGATGCCGACCGACAGGCGGGCGTTGTTCATCATGGTGAACATGTAGGAAAGCCCGCGGCCTTCCTCGCCGACCAGATAGCCGACCGCGCCGCCGTCGTCGCCGAACGACATCACGCAGGTCGGGCTGGCATGGATGCCGAGCTTGTGCTCGAGCGACACGCACCGCAGATCGTTGCGCTTGCCGGGATTTCCGTCGGCGCCGGCCAGGAACTTCGGGACGATGAACAGCGAGATGCCGCGCACGCCTGCCGGCGCGTCGGGCGTGCGGGCCAGCACCAGGTGCACGATGTTCTCGGCCATGTCGTGCTCGCCGTAGGTAATGAAGATCTTCTGGCCGGTGACTAGGTAATGCTCCCCATTTTTCACGGCGCGGCTCCTGAGCTGGCCGAGATCGGAGCCCGCCTGCGGCTCGGTGAGGTTCATGGTGCCGGTCCACTCACCGGAGATCATCTTGGGCAGGTAAGCAGCCTTCTGCTCGGCCGAGCCGTGATGATGGATGGCGTCGATCGCCCCCTGGTTCAGCAGCAGCACCAGCCCGAAGCCCATGTTGGCGGCCTGCCACATTTCCTGCACCGTCGCCGCAAGCAGCCACGGCATGCCCTGGCCGCCGAATTCGGGGTCGAACGGCAGCGAATTCCAGCCGCCCGAGACGAATTCCTTGTAGATGGCGGCAAAGCCCGGCGCGGTACGCACCACGCCGTTCTCCAGCTTGGCGCCCACCTTGTCGCCCTCGCGGTTGAGCGGCGCCAGGCCGTTGCCGGCGAGCTTGGCCGCTTCCTCGAGCACCGCATCGACCGTGTCGTCGGTCGCATGCTCGTAGCCCGGCAGGGCGGCAACCTGCTGCAGGCCGGCCATTTCGCGCAGCGCGAAGCGCATATCGGCCAGCGGGGCGGTATAAGTCATGGGTTTCCTCCAGCTTTCAATATGCCGCGCTTAGTCGCTTTTGGCGACCGGCTCAGGTATTTTCAGGACAACATGACCGACACAGTTCTGCTCTCCATCGAAGGCCCTCGGGCCACCATCACGCTCAACGATCCAGCCAAGCACAACAGGCTCGATCCGGCCGGCCTCAGCCGGCTGCGGCAGGCGATCGAGAAGGCCGACGCCGCCCCCGACGTGCGGGTGACGGTGATCACCGGTGCGGGCGAGAAGACCTTCTGCTCGGGCTACGATCTGGGCTCGATCCCGTCAGGCAAGGCGGCCCGACCGTCCGACGGCGAGGACAGCTTCGAGAAGGTCATGGATCGCCTCGAGGCGATGCACATGCCGACGCTGTGTGCACTGAATGGCGGCGTCTATGGCGGTGCCACAGACATGGCGCTGGCCTGCGACTTCCGACTCGGCGTCAAGGGCATGCGCTTCTTCATGCCGGCGGCGCGCTTCGGCCTGCACTACTATCCGAGCGGCCTGCGCCGTTACACGCAGAAGGTGAGCCCGAGCTTCGCCAAGCGTGCGTTCCTGCTGTCGGAGGATTTCACCGACGAGGACCTGCTGCGCGTGGGCTATCTCGACTGGCTGGTCGACCGCTCGGAGTTCAAGGCCAAGGTCGACGAGACTTCGGCCAAGCTCGCCGGCCTGGCGCCGCTTTCCATGTCGAACATGAAGCGCGCCATCGAACAGTTCGCCCAGGCCGAGCCCGACATCCCGCAGATTCGTGAAGGCATCCGCGAGTGCCAGACCTCGGAAGACCTGCGCGAGGGCCTGAGCGCTTTGCGCGAGCGCCGCGTTCCTGCCTTCAAAGGCCGTTAAACCGAAGCCGTCATGCAGCGCCGTCTCGCCGCGATCGTCCACGCCGACCTCGCCGGCTTTACCCGGATGATGGAAGGTGCCGAGACGCGCACGTTCAGGCACTTGAAATCGGCCCAGATCGAAGTCTGGCGTCCCGCGATCGACGCCGGCAACGGCCGGCTGGTCGGCACGGCGGGCGACGCCATGCTGGCCGAGTTCGGTTCGGCCGTGACCGCGGTGGGGGCTGCCATCGACATCCAGGAACGCATGGCGCGTTTCAACGAGGCGCTGTCGGTCGAGCAGCGCATGCTGTTCCGTGTCGGTGTCCACCTGGGTGAAGTCATCGTCGACGAGGAGGACCAGAACATCTTCGGCGACGGCGTCAATCTCGCCGCCCGCATCCAGGCGCTGGCCGAGCCCGGCGGCATCGCCGTGTCGCGCGCGGTGCGCGATCTCGTCGAGCTGCGCGTCGAATACGCCTTCGTCGACGGCGGCGAGCATCAGGTCAAGAATGTGAGCCGCGCCATCCAGGTCTTCCATGTGCGGCCGGCCAAGGCGGCCGTCACGGTCGGCACGACGACGCGCATGGTGCCGCAGATCACGCTGCGTTTCGAAGGCACCGACTCGGCCAGCAACAAGCACGCCTTCGAGGTCACCCTCGAGAAGCTGATGGCCCGCGCCCAGGGCATGGTGATCGGCCGTGCCGCCGACCAGTGCGACCTGGTCGTGGCCCACGCCACCGTGTCGCGCCGCCACGCCCGCCTCAGCCTCGCCGGCGAGGCGCTGCAGGTCGAGGATCTGGGCTCGACCAACGGCACGGCTGTCGGCGGCAAGGCCCTGCGCGCCGGTGAGCCGGTGGTGCTGCATGCCGGCAACAAGCTGCGGCTGGGCGACGTCGACCTGCTGATACGCCAGCTCTAGGACGCGAACGGCATGTCCGACCCCACGATTCAGCCTCCCGGGACGCCGCCTTCCGGTTCAGCGCCCGCCGGCACGATACCGGACGTCGATTATGTGGCGCTTCAGCCGGGCCAGCTGATCGGCCGCTACGAGATCGTGTCGGTGCTGGGCCAGGGCGGATTCGGCATCACCTACCGCGCGCGCGACATCCAGCTCGGCCGCGAGGTGGCGATCAAGGAATACCTGCCGTCGGCGCTGGCGGTTCGCCAGGACGGCACCACGGTGCTGCCGCGCACCACCAAGATGGCCGACGATTTCGGCTGGGGGCGCGAGCGTTTCGTCACTGAAGGCCGGACGCTGGCCAGCCTGCACCGCGTGCCGGCGATCGTGCAGGTCTTCGATTTCCTCGAGGCCAACGGCACCGCCTACATCGTCATGGAGCTGTTGCACGGCCAGACGCTCGAGGAGCGCATCACCCGCCTCGGCAAGCTCGGCCCAGAAGACGTCGATCGCATCCTGTGGCCGCTGCTCGACGGGCTGGAGCAGGTCCATAACGCGGGCTTCCTGCATCGCGACATCAAGCCAGCCAACATCCTGCTCGATGATGCGGGCAACCCGACGCTGATCGATTTCGGCGCCTCGCGGGCCGCGATGGCGGGCCGCAGCGTGGCGCTGACGGCGATCTTCACGCCGGGCTATGCCGCCGCGGAGCAGATGACCTCGGCCAAGCAGGGTCCGTGGACCGACATCTACGGCCTGTCGGCCACGCTCTATCACGCGATCGCCGGCCAGACGCCGCCTGGCGCGTTCGACCGCATGCTCGACGATGCCTACCAGCCGCTCGCCCAGCTCAATCCGCCGGGCTTCGCCCGCGGCGTGTTGGCGGGCATCGATGCCGGCCTCGCTGTCGCCGCCCGCGACCGGCCGCAATCGATCGCCGGCTGGCGGCCGATCCTCGGCATGTCGGTCGCACCCGAGGCCGATTCGACGGTCGTCATGGGCAAGACGCCCGAAGTGCGGCCAGTCGGGCGACACGTCTCGACCCTGCCGCCGCCGGCCGCCCCGGGAACCGGCCGCACCGGCCTGTGGATCGCGATCGCCGTCGTGCTGCTCGCCCTTCTGGGTGGCGGCGGTTACTACGCCATCGCGTCGCGCGGCCCGGATCCCGAGATGGCCAAGGCGCGCGTTGCGGCGGAAGAGGCCGAAGCCAAGCGGCTCAAGGCCGAGGAGGAGGCCGCGAAACTGCGCGCCGAGAGCGAGCAGCGCCAGAAGGCCGAACAGGTCGCGGCCGCGCTCAAGCAGCAGCAGGAGGCTGAAGCGGCCGCCAAGAAGCAGCTCGAAGACGAGACACGCCGCAAGATCGAGACCGAGATCGCGGCGCAAAAACGCGCCGACGAGGAAGCCAGGCGCAAGGCCGACGAGGAGGCCGAGGCCCGCCGCAAGGCGGTCGACGACGCGCGCAAGGCCGTCGAGTTCGTGGCCGGGGCGTACGACCACTTCGGCAAGACGCTGATGATGATCGGCCTGAAGGATCGGCCGGACGAGATCCGCCTGCAGGGTGTGGATATCGTGAACGATCCGGCGCTGCATAAGCTCGCCGTCGACGCGCTCGCCGCCCAGCCGCGCCACCTGCACTGTCGGCAAACCGACCGCCTGACCGATGGCACGCCGCTTTATCGTTGCCTGATCACGCCGCTGAACGCCAAGGAACCACTGGCTGATATCCCTGACGCAGAACGGATAGACCTTGCCTTGGTATTGGTGCGCAATGGTCTAGTTCTAGCTTCCTGCGATGCCCCCCGATCCTACGCGGATGCGGAGGACGATGCCCGTGGCCGTAAACAGTCGCTATGGGGGAGAGTAACTGTGCCTAAATACAAACGGAGATGCACCAAATGACTGCATTGATTGCCGAGACGACGACCCTGCGCACCGTGGGCCGGAAGATTGCGATGCGAGTGGTCGGCGTAGTGGCGGCTCTCGGCTTGGTCACCGCCTGCACCACCAGCGACAGCGGCGGGCCTTCCAATCAGGCGATGGGCACCTTCATGGGCGCAGCCGTCGGCGGCGCGGTGGGCGGCCTTGCCTTCGGGTCGGCGGGTGGCGTCATCGGCGGCGCCCTGGTGGGCGCGCTGGCCGGCAACCTTGTCGGTCGAGCGCTCGATCAGCAGGAGCGCGCGCGCCTGGCACAGGCGACGCAAAGCGCCTTCGTGGCCGACACCAATGTGCCCACGACCTACACGGTCGAGCCGACGACTGCCTCGTCGACACCGGCGACGGTGGTTGCCGCCCGGCCGGTGGCGCCTCCGACGACCAAAGCCGACGGCAGCACCTGCCGGCCGATCGAACTCACGGCGACCAAGAACGGCCAGACGACGACCGAGACGACGACCTTCTGCAAGGCCTCCGGTTCATCCGATCTGAAGCCGGTTTCGGTCTGATCCACAGCCGGCGGCCGGCAAGGTTTTAGACCTTGCCGGCCGTTGCCCTGCGAAAGGGCGCGTGGCAGCCTCTCCTGTGGGTGGGGGCGTATGAGCGACGCGAGCAATCAAAACGAGGGTGTCGTTTCCCCGGTCGATTTCGTCGCGCTGTCCGCGGGGCGAATGATCGGGCGCTACGAGGTCGTCTCCGTCCTGGGGCAGGGCGGGTTCGGCATCACCTATCGGGCGCGCGACAGCCAGCTCGGCCGCGAGGTCGCCATCAAGGAATACCTGCCGCTGGCGCTTGCCGTACGCCAGGACGGCACGACCGTGCTGCCGCGTTCGACCAGCGCGGCCGAGGATTTCACCTGGGGTCGCGAGCGTTTCGTGGCCGAGGGTCGCACTCTTGCCAGCCTGCAGGACGCACCCGCCATCGTGCGGGTGTTCGACTTCCTCGAAGCCAACGGCACGGCCTACATCGTCATGCAGCTCCTGCACGGCGAGACCCTCGAGGCCCGGCTGAAGCGAACCGGGCCGCTCAAGGCCGTCGATATCGACCGCATCCTGTGGCCGCTGCTCGACGGGCTGGAGCAGGTCCATAACGCGGGCTTCCTTCATCGCGACATCAAGCCGGCCAACATCCTGCTCGACGACGCGGGCAATCCGACCCTGATCGATTTCGGCGCTTCGCGTGCGGCAATCGCCGGCCGCAGCACGGCGCTGACGGCGATCTTCACGCCGGGCTATGCCGCCGCGGAGCAGATGACCTCGGCCAAGCAGGGTCCGTGGACCGACATCTACGGTCTGTCGGCCACGCTCTACCACGCCATCACGGGCCAGACGCCGCCCGGCGCGTTCGACCGCATGCTCGACGATGCCTACGAGCCGCTGGGCAAAAAGTTGCCGCCAGGTTTTGCCCTCGGCCTGCTGGCCGGTATCGATGCCGGACTGGCGGTGCGCGCCAGCGACCGGCCGCAATCCATTGCCGGCTGGCGGCCGATCCTCGGCCAGTTCGCGGCACTCGCGGGCGACGCGACGGTCGTGCTCGTCCGCCCGCCGAAAGCGCCGTCGCCGGCTGTCGTCGAGCCGGTTGCGGCGGCTGCCGCGACGCCGGCGAGAAAGCGCGGTATCGGCCTGTGGCTCGGGGCCGCCGCCGCGGCGATCGTGGTGCTGGCCGGCGGCTATTACGCCCTGGTCGGCGACAAGCGTGCGGCGACCCCCCAGGTCGCGGCTGCTTCCGCCCCCTCGGCCGTCGACAAGGCGGCACAGGACGCGCAGCTGGCGGCCGAGGCGCAGCGTCTGAAGGACCAGGAGGAGCTTGCCAGGCTGCGCACCGAGGCTGCGGCGCGCGAGAAAGCCGAGCAGGAGGCCGCCCAGCGCAAGCAGCTTGAGGAGGAGACGCGGCACAAGATCGAAGCCGAAATGGCCGACAAGCAGCGCCAACAGGACGAAGCGCGCCAGAAGGCGGAAGCCGACGCAGCGGCCAAGCTCAAGGCCGAGGAGGACGAGAAGAAGGCGGCCGAGATGGCCGAAAACGGGTTGCGCTTGCCAGTGCTCGACCGACAGCATCTGCAGGTTGCGCTGACCGCGCTCGGTTTCCGCACCGCCGCCACCGACGGAAATTTCGGGACGCGCACGCGCGAGATGATCGCGGCCTGGCAAAAGACGCACAATGATCCGCCAACCGGTTACCTGACGGGCCCGCAAAGCCAGGCGCTGCTGCGCGATGCCGCGCCGGCCATCGGCCGCTTCGACGAAGAGGTGAAGAAGCTTGAGGAGAGGAAGAAGGCGGACGAGGAAAAGGCTAAAGCCGAGGCTGCTGCCAGGCCGAGCGTGGCTTCTTCCGCGCCGCGGTCAGGGCCCGACGGCTCCTGGCACGGCACCATGCATTGCACGCCGTCGCGGAACGGCGGCGAGATCACCATTCCCTTGTCTATCAATGTCTCGGGCGGCACCGGCACCTGGGTTCGTCCCGGTTCGGGACCGGGGACGATGGGCAACCAGTCCGTCACGATCAGGATCAACGGCCCGCAGGTTTCTGTCGCGCGCGTCTTCGTGCCCAACAATCAGCCGGGCCTGATGCAAACCGCGACCATGCCCGCACGATATGACGGCGCCAACACCATCACGGGTTCGGGCCCCGAGGCGAGCGGCGGCGGCCGGACCTGCCAGATCTCCTTGTCGCGGCAATGACGTCCGCGCCCGCCCTGATATAGTCGGGCGAATCAACGCGAGGACGGAACATGGCGGGCAATCTCAAGGCGGCCGAATTGCGCCGACTTCTGGCGAAGGGCGAGTTCATCCTGGCGCCGGGCATCTTCGACGGCATTTCGGCGCGCGTTGCCGACCGGATGGGCTTCCCCGCTCTCTACATGACGGGCTATGGCGCCACGGCATCGATGCTCGGTCTGCCGGATGCAGGCCTGGCGACCTACTCCGACATGGTGGGCCGCGCCGAGATGATCTGCTCGGTCGTCGAGACGCCGCTGATCGCCGACGCCGACACCGGCTATGGCGGGCTCTTGAACGTGCAGCGCACCGTGCGCGGCTATGAAGCCGCCGGCGTCGCCGCGATCCAGATCGAAGACCAGGAAATGCCCAAGAAGTGCGGCCATACGCCGGGCCGCCGCGTGGTGCCGGCCGAAGACATGGTGCTCAAGATCAGGGTCGCCGCCGAGGCGCGGCGGCATCCCGAGACGATGATCGTGGCGCGCACCGACGCGCGCACCGCGCTCGGGCTCGACGAGGCACTGCGCCGCGCCCGCCTCTACGAGGAGGCCGGCGCCGACGTGATCTTCGTCGAATCGCCGGAAAGCGAGGACGAGCTCGAGCGCATCGGCCGGGAGGTGAGCAAGCCGCTGCTCGCGAACATGGTCGAGTTCGGCAAGACGCCGCGGGTCGAGACGGACCGCCTCAAGAAGTGGGGTTTCGACATCGCAATCTATCCAGGTCTGGGTTTTAGCGTGGCCGCTGAAGCAATGCGCCAGGGGTGGCAGCACCTCAAGGACAAGGGGACCAGCGTCGGCATGAACGTGCCGCAATTCAGTGGCATGCACGAGCTCATGGGATTCCCCGAGGTGTGGGAGTTCGAGAAGAAGTGGGCGCAGTGAACGGCAAACAATTCCTCGAGATGCTGGCACGACTGCCGGCGCGGGTCTGGCTGCAGGCCATCCTCGGCCTGATCGGCTTCATCGTGCTGGCGGTGCTGGGCTTCGCGGTGATCGCAGGCGTCGCGGCCGTCATCGTGATCGCCATCCTGGCCCTCAAGGCCAGGCAGTGGCTGCGCGGCTTCTTTGCGTCGACGCCAGCCGCCGGGCCGCCGGCGCGTCAGGATCGCAAGGTGATCGACGTGCAGTACGAGATCGTCGACAAGCGCAGCGACGACGTGCGCCGGCCGTAGTCTTCGCCCAGCATCAGCACGACCACTGGAAGCCGTCGATCACGAAGTGCTGGCCGGTGATGAAACACGGCTCGCTGGTGGCGAGGAAGGCAACGAGCTGGGCGACATCGGCGGGCTTGCCGAGGCGGTTGAGCACGATGCCCTTGGTGAGCTCCGGCCCACGCGCCTTGGTCAGGCTGTTGCCCAGTTCGGTCTCGATCACGCCGGGACAGATGGCATTGATGGCGATCTTGGGACCGAGTTCCTTTGCCAGAGATCGCGTGAGGCCCAGGATGCCGGCCTTGGCGGCCGCGTAGGAGTGCTTGCTGACGGCGCTGGTCACGCCGCCGCTCAGCGCGTTCAGCGACGACATGCTGACGATGCGTCCGCCCGCCCCCTGCTTCAGCATGATCGGCGCGATGGCGTGGATGTAGTTGAAGCAACTCTTCAGGTTGACCGCGATGGTGCGGTCGAATTCCTCCTCCTTGATCTCCAGGATGCCCTTGGCGTTGGAAGCACCGGCATCGTTCAGCAGGAAATCGACCACGCTCCATTGCCGCGCGACATCGGCCACGACCTCATGGGCGCGCGCGAACGAGGCGACGTCGGCTTGGTAGGTAAGGGCCTTCCGGCCAAGCGCTTCGATCTCGCCCGCGGTGCGCTTCATCTCGGGCTCGAGCAGGTCGACCAGCGCGATATCATAGCCGCGTGCCGCCAGTTCGAGGGCGCAGCCGCGGCCGATGCCCCGCGCGCCGCCGGTGACGATTGCGGTCTTGCTCATGCCGCGTGCTCTTTGGCGTAGCGCGCCACCTGCTCGTGGGTGGCGAACCAGACCTTGCCCTTGGACTTGGCGTGGCGGATCAGCTCGTCGACGATCCAGATGCGCGAGCGGTAGCCGATGATGTGGGGATGCATGGTGAGCTGGAAGATGCCGCCTTCCTCCCAGGCGGCGTCGAGCTCGCGCCGGAAGGTCTCGAAAACGTCGGTCGGCGGCGTGTAGGGCCTGAGCGAGGCGAAGCGGTTCATCGAGAAATACACCGCATCGTCGCGCACCCATTCGACCGGCAGCTCGACCACGCCGGTGGGATCGTCGTGCAGCAGCAATTCGTAGCAATCCTCATCGGCCATCAGCGAGGAATCGTAGAACAGCCCCATTTCCTTCTGGATTGCGAGCGTGTTGGGGCTGAAGTCCCACGACGGCGTGCGCATGCCGACGGCGCGCCGGCCGGTGATCTTCTCCAGCACGTCGGCCGACCGCAGCATCAGATCGCGCTCGGCCGCGAGCGGCAGAACGGAGTTGAGCTCGTGGATCCAGCCATGGATGCCGATCTCGTGGCCTTCGCCAACCAGAGCACGCTGCTCCTCGGGATAGAGCATCGCGGCGACCGCGGGCACGTAGAAGGTGGCCTTCACGTCGTGCTTTTCCAGGAGCGCGCGGATGCGCGGCACGCCCACCCGGTTGCCGTACTGGCCCCAGCACATGCGGCCGATCGACTTGCCGCCGTCGCGTAGCTCGTTGGTCTCGTGATCTGAGTCGAAGGAGAGGGCGACGGCGCAGCGCGCGCCATCCTTCCACGTGGTCGGGCGGTAGCGCTTGCCGGCGCGTACCTGGGCCACCAGCTTGCGCCAGTGCTCCTCGCTCCACTGCCAGGGTTCCAGCTGTTGCGGGGCGTGCGTATCGGGCATGACGACCTCCTATGAATTCAAGCGAGCGGCGAGCCGGTAACCGGCAGGATCTGGCCGGTGATCCACGACGCGCGGTCCGACGCCAGGAACAGTACTGCATCGGCGATATCTTCGGGCCTGCCCATGCGCCGCATGGCGATACGGTCGGCGAAAGTGCGGCGGAATTCCTCGCTGTAGGAATTCCATTGCCGCTCGTAGTCGGGGCTGGTGGCCATGAAGCCCGGCGCCACGGAATTGACGGTGATGCCGAACGGCCCAAGCTCCTGGGCGAGCTGCTTCACCAGCCCGACCTGGCCATGCTTGGCCGAGGCATAGGCCTGGATGCCGGTCAGGCTGGTGGAAAGCCCAGCGCGGCTGGAGATGGTGACGATGCGTCCAACGCCTGCCTTCTTCATACCGGGCGCCACGGCGCGGGCGAACAGGAAGCAGCCTTTGAGGTTGGCGTCGACGATGGCGGCAAAATCGTCCGGCGCTACCTCTTCGATTGGCTTGGGCTGCTGACCCAGCACGCCGCCGGCGACATAGACCAGCACGTCGATTCTGCCGCCGCCTTGCTTCACGACGGCGTCGATGCTCGACGGATCGGTGACGTCGACCATCAGAGCCTTTATGCGGTCACCGGGCTCGATCTCGGCCACCAGCCGATCGCAGGCCAGCACCGAGGCGCCGTCGTTGGCGAAGGCGCGGGCGATCGCGCGGCCGATGCCGCGCGCGGCGCCCGCGACGACGACCGTCTTGCCGTCGAAACGGATGTCCATCCTCAGGCCAGCTCGTCGAAGGCAGTTTCCTTGAGGCCCCAGATGACGATCGTCGAGACCACGGCGGCGGCGATCAGATAGTAGCTGTGCACCGTGGGCGAGCCGAAGCGCTCGATCAGCCATATCGAGATGTAGGGCGCGAAGCCGCCGAAGATGGCGACGGACAGCGCATAGCCCGAGGTCATCCAGGTCGATCGGCTGCGGGTCGGGAAAATCTCGGCGATCGCTGCGGGTCCGGCGCCGGAGAACATCGAGATCAGAAGCGCGAAGAGGATCTGGATGGCGATCAGCATGCCGAACGAGGCGCTGCCCGAGGCGAGGTAGGTGAACAGCGGATAAGGCACGATGATGAAGGCAATGCAGCAGGCGATCAGCAGCGGCTTGCGGCCGAAACGATCCGACAGGTGACCCATAAGCGGAATGGCCACTACCAGCACCACGAGTCCGATCGTGTTGGACCACAGTGCCGAAGCGGCGCTGAGCTTCATGTATTTCTGCGTCCAGGTCGGCATGTAGTTCAGCAAGACGTAGAAGCACACCGTCCAGACGATGGTGAAGCCGAAGGCGCGGGCGGCGAGCGCAAAGCCGCTCGGACCGGCCTTGGGCTGGGCGTTCTGCTGTGCGACCCGGACATAGGCCGGCGTCTCGTCGATCCGGCGGCGCATGTAGATGCCGACCGGGCCCAGCAATCCGCCGACCAGGAAGGGCACCCGCCAGCCCCAGCTGTCCATGGTGGCAGGGTCGAGCGAGGAGTTCAGCAGGGCGGCGAAGCCCGAGCCCAGCAGCAGGCCGCCGACCACGCTCATCTGCTGGAAGCTGCCGAACAGGCCGCGCCGTCCGGCGGGCGCCCATTCGACAATGAACGACGTCGAGCCGCCCCATTCGCCACCGGCCGAGAAGCCCTGCATCAACCGCGCCACGACCAGCAGCAGCGGGGCGAAGAAGCCGATGGTGGCGTAGGTGGGCAGGATGCCGATCAGCACGGTGCCCGCGGCCATCAGGAAGATGGTGAGCAACAGCGCCGCCTTGCGTCCGTGCGTGTCGCCCATGCGGCCGATCACGATGCCGCCGACCGGCCGGGCGAGGAAGCCCAAGCCAAAGGTCAGGAATGTCGAGAGCAGCGCCGTGACCTCGTCCTGGCCCGGGAAGAACTTCCTGGCGATGATGGCGGCGACATAGGCGTAGACGCCGAAGTCGTACCATTCGAGCACATTGCCGATGACGGCGGCGCTCACCGCCTTGCGGCTCTGGGCCGAGGTCGATGCGTCGATCGATACTGCGGTCATGACGGAATCCCCCGAACAAGCCGCCCCCGCGGCCATCGGACGGGAATGCTACACGGAAATTACAGTGGCTGGCGACCCGTCCTGCCGGGAAGGCGTCGCATAGCTCGAGTTGAAAAAAATACTGTCATCCCGAACGTTCAGACCCGGATGACCTTGCCCGGGTTCATGATGTTCTGCGGATCGAGCGCACGCTTGATCGCGCGCATGGTATCGAGCTCGATGCGGCTGCGGTAGTGGGCAAGTTCGTCGACCTTGAGCTGTCCGATGCCGTGCTCGGCCGAGATCGAGCCGCCATAGGCCACGACGATATCGTAGACGGCCCCGCTGATGGCCTCGCTGTGCGCCATGAAGCGCTTCTTGTCCCAGCCCGGAGGCGACTGACAGTTGAAGTGAATATTGCCGTCGCCGACATGGCCGAACGGTACCGGCCGGCACTCCGGCAGCGCCTTCTTCATCGCTAAAAGCCCCTCCTTCATGAAGGCGGGGATCTTGCTCACCGATACCGAGACGTCGTGCTTGATCGAGGGGCCTTCGCGTTTCTGCGCCTCGGAATGGTTCTCGCGCAGGCTCCAGAAGGCGCGGGCCTGCGTCTCGTTCTGGGCAAGCGCCGCATCGAGCACCAGTCCCTGCTCCAGGGCCTCGCCGAGATAGGCCTCCATCTTCTCGGAAAGCCCCGTTTCGTTGGCGCCGGCGCGGCGCGCGCGGGTCGAGGACCATTCGAGCAGCACGTACCAGTCGTGGCGTTCGGCCAGGGGATCGGCCGCGCCGGGAACGTGCTTCAGCACCAGGTCGACGCCCTGGCGGCTCATCAGCTCGCAGGAGGTGACGTTGTCCTCGCTCGCAGCATGGGCGCCGCTCAACAGCGCCACGGCGGCTTCGGGCGATGGCACGGCGATCCACGAGGTCGCGACATCCTTCGGCTTGGGCCAGAGCTTCAGCACCGCCTTGGTGACGATGCCCAAGGTGCCTTCTGCGCCGAGATAGAGATCACGCAGATCGTAGCCGGTATTGTCCTTCTTGAGCGCGCGCAGGCCGTCCCAGATCTCGCCCTGCGGCGTCACCACCTCGAGTCCCAGCACGAGCTGGCGGGCATTGCCGTAATGCAGCACCTGCACGCCGCCGGCATTGGTCGAGAGATTGCCGCCGATGGTGCAGCTTCCCTCGGCGGCGAGGGAGAGCGGAAAGAGCCGGTCATGCTGGGCGGCAGTTTCCTGGATGGTTTTCAGCACCACACCGGCCTCGACGGTCATCGAGTAGCCGATCTCGTCGATTTCGACGATGCGGTTCATGCGATTGAGCGACAGCACGATCTCGTGGCCGTTCTCGTGCGGCGTGCCGCCGCCGACCATCCCGGTATTGCCACCCTGCGGCACGATCGCGACCTTCTCGGCGGCGCAAAGCTTCACGACACCAGCCACTTCCTCGGTCGTCGCCGGCCGCACGACGGCGAGCGCCGTGCCGAGATAGTTGTCGCGCCAGTCGGTAAGGTAGGGGTGCCGGCCCTGGGCATCGGTGATGAGCCCGCGTTCGCCGACGATGGCGCGCAGCTTGCCGAGAAAATCACTCACAACCGCACCTCATTTGCCTCCCCCGTCATACGGGGGAGGTGCCCCGTCATACGGGGCGGAGGGGGGAAGGCCCCAAAGGTAATCTTCGAAATTTCAGATCTGGAATCGGCAGGCGCCTCGACTGAGGCTCTCCCCCTCCGGCCCTTCGGGCCACCGCCCCCGTAAGACGGGGGAGGAGAATGAGTTGGGGTCATCACAGTCTGAGAATCTTGCCGGGGTTCATGATGTTCTTCGGGTCGAGCGCGCGCTTCAGCGAGCGCATCGTGTCGAGCTCGATCTTCGACCTGTAGTGCGCCAGTTCGTCGATCTTATCGATGCCGATGCCGTGCTCGGCCGAGATCGAGCCCGCCATGTCGCGCACCAGGTCGTTCACCGCGCGGGTGATGGCGGGCGAATATTGCTTCAGCGTCTCGCGGTCCATGCCCTTGGGACCCATGAAGGAGAAATGGATGTTGCCGTCGCCGATATGGCCGAGCGGATAGGGACGGATGCTGGGCAGGACGTCGAAAGCAGCCTTGATGCCCTTGTCGATGAAGCCCGGGATCCTGGAGATCGACACCGAGATGTCGTAGCTGAGCCCCGGCCCTTCGGCGCGCGAGGCCTCGGCGACCCCTTCGCGGATGCGCCACATGTTGCGCGCCTGCGCCTCGTTCTGGCCGATCACGGCATCGAGCACGCGGCCCGCTTCCATCTGGTCGGCCAAGAACTGCTCCATTTTTTCAGACATGCCGCCCATGTTCCCTGGGGCACCGTCGGCCCTGGGGCGCGACGACGACCATTCGAGCAGCAGGAACCACGGCGTGTCGGCCTTGAGCGGATCCTGCACGCCGGGAATGTGGCGCAGCACCATTTCGGTGGCGGCGCGGCTCATCAACTCGCACGAGCCGACATTGTCTTCCGACGCCGCATGCGCTTCCGACAGGATTTCGATGGCGGCCCGCGGATCGCGAATGGCGAGCCAGGCCGTCGCCACGTCCTTGGGGGCGGGCCACAGTTTCAGCACCGCCTTGGTGATGACACCGAGAGTGCCCTCGGCCCCCATGAACAGGTGCTTGAGGTCGTAGCCGGTATTGTCCTTCTTGAGCGAGCGCAGGCCGTTCCACACATCGCCGTTGGGCAGCACCACTTCGAGGCCCATTACGAGATTGCGGGCGTTGCCGTAGCGCAGCACCTGCACGCCACCGGCATTGGTCGAGAGGTTGCCGCCGATCATGCATGAGCCCTGCGCGCCCAGGCTGAGCGGGAAGAAGCGGTCGTGGCTCGCCGCCGTCTCCTGCAGGGTCTGCAGGATGCAGCCTGCCTCGACGGTCATCGAATAGCCGACCGGATCGACCTCGACGACATGGTTCATGCGTCCGAGCGACAAGAGGATGCCGCTATGGGTGGGCCACGGCGTGGCGCCGCCCATCAGGCCGGTATTGCCGCCCTGGGGCACGATGGCGATGCCGTTGTCGAAGCAGAGCTTTACGACCTTGGAGACTTCCTCGGTGTTGGCCGGGCGCACGACCACGGCCGCGGTACCGATCAGCGAACCCCGCCAGTCCCGCACAAACGGCTCCTTGCCCTGGTCGTCCAGGATCAGGCCCTTGTCGCCCACGATGGCGCGCAAGCCATCAAGGACGGCCGGCGTCACCGGCACGGTCGGAATAACGGGAACGGCGGTATCGGGCATCGTTTCCTCTCTTTTACCGTCAGCCTAGCGTCGCCGGCTCGTGCCGTCATCCGCGGCTGCGCGGCGCAGGCGGTCGTTGATCGCAAGGCCCAATCCCGTTTGCGGAATGGGCATGACCGCGATGCGGCCGACACCGGGCCGGTCGAGCGCGCGCAGCATGGCGAAGAGGTTGGCCGCCGCTTCGGCGAGGTCACCGCTGGGGCTGAGATTAAGGGTGACGACGGCGCCCGCCGGCACATCGGGCCCGAACGCGAGCAAGCCCTCTTCTCGGGCGGCGGTCGTCGCGCCGAGCCGCACCGGCCGCACCGGGGCGTAGTGGCTCGCGAGTTGGCCCGGCGACTTGCGGGCGGACTCGCCTGAGGGAATGGCGTCGCTGAGCGCGATGGAACCGATCACCGCCTCGATCGCCTCGCGCGTGGCGCCGCCGGGACGCAGCAGCGTGGGAACAGCGGTCGTGAGGTCGAGCACCGTCGATTCGAGTCCGACCTCGCAAGGTCCACCATCGAGCACCATCTTCACCCGATCGCCCAACGACTCGGCCACGTGCTCGGCGCGGGTCGGGCTGACGGCGCCGCTGCGATTGGCCGAGGGCCCGGCGAGCGGCCGGCCAACAGCGCGGATCAGCGCCTGCGCCAGGGGATGCGCCGGCGCGCGCACCGCGACCGTGTCGAGTCCGGCCGTCGCCAGCAGTGCAATGGGGGAGTCCTTGGCGCGCGGCAGCACCAGGGTGAGCGGCCCCGGCCAGAAGCGGGCGGCGAGCTTGTCGGCGGTGTCGTTCCAGCGGACGAGACGCTTCGCTTCGTCTGGGCCGAGCACGTGGCTGATCAGCGGATTGAACTGCGGCCGTCCCTTGGCTTCGAAGATCGCCGCGACCGCGCGTTCGTTGGTGGCGTCGCCGCCCAGCCCGTAGACGGTCTCGGTCGGGAAGGCGACCAGCCCGCCCTCGAGAATGAGGCGCGCCGCCTCCGCGATGCTCATCGCAGCGCTTTGCTGCGGGCGATGAAGTGCGGGTTGGAGAAACGCGGCTTGCCGTAGAGCAACGGCTTGCCGTCGGTCGTCACCACCTCGCCGCCCGCCGCTTCCAGCACGCCCTGGCCGGCCGCGGTGTCCCATTCGTTGGTCGGGCCGAAGCGCGGGTAGATGTCGGCCTTGCCCTCGGCGATCAGGCAAAATTTCAGTGACGAGCCCACCTGCACGCGCTCGGCGACGCTGAGGCCCTCGCGGCCGAACCAGATGTCGAGGTCGCTGTAGACGGCATGGCTGCGGCTGGCGCAGCAAGTGAGGCCGTCGGTGGGCTCGGGACGTGTCGTGATCGGCGTGAAGGCGCCGCCTTTCTCGCTCTTGTCGGCGCCCAGGCCGGCCGCGCCGCGCCACAGCGTGTCGCTGGCCGGCGCCAGCACGATGCCCAGGGTCGGCCGGCCACCCTCGATCAAAGCGATGTTCACGGTGAACTCGCCGTTCCTCTTGATGAATTCCTTGGTGCCGTCGAGCGGATCAACCAGCCAGAACGACCCGCCGGCCTGGATCACGTCGATCGCCGGCACGCGCCCCGCCGCCATCTCCTCCTCGGCCACGACCGGCGTGTCGGGCGTGAGCTTGCGCAGCCCGGCCACGATGATCGCCTCGGCGGCCTGGTCGGCGTCGGTGACCGGGCTCTTGTCGGCCTTGTCGCGCACGCCGAGATCGCCGGCATAGATGCGCATGATCTCGCGCGCCGCCTCGCGGGCGAGGTCTGTGCAGGCCTGGCGCAGGGTCTGGTGGGAGGGCAGGGTGGGCACGGAATCCATTGCGGTGAAGGCGGCGACCTTATAGCCCATTCGTCCATGGCAAACAGGCTTCTGGGCGTCATATCGGCCTTGCCCGAGGAGTTCGCCCATCTCTCCGACCAGTCGGGCCAGTCGAGCGAAATCGGCGGCCTGGCCTTCTGGCGCGGCCAGATCGCCGGCCGCGAGGCCGTGTTCGTCGAATCGGGTGCCGGCAAGGTCAATGCCGGCATCGCCACGACTCTGCTGCTCGACCGCTTCGGCTGTCGTGCGCTGATGCTGTGCGGCGTGGCGGGTGGCCTTGATCCGGCGCTGGGTGTCGGCGATGTCGTGATCGCGACCAGCAACATTCAGCACGACTATGGCCTGGAGAAGGAGGACGGGTACGTCCACATCCAGCCGGGCAGCCGGCCCTCGCTGGGCGGCGACTGGGCACCGGGCTATCGCGTGTCCGAGGATCTGGCAGGGCGTCTGCAGGCGGCCGTGACGGGGCTGGTGCTGGAGCCCCTGCCAGACACGGTTGGCGCCGCCCTGCGCACGCCCACGGTTCATTTCGGAGCGATCCTGACCGGCGACAGCTTCGTCAACTCCGAGCGCACGCGGCGGCGCCTGCGTGAGCAGTTCGGCGCGCACGCCGTCGAGATGGAAGGCGGTGCGGTGGCGCAAGTCGCGCGGCGCTGGGGCGACGACATTCCGGTCGTCAATGTGCGCTGTCTCAGCGACCTTGCTGGCGCCGAGAGCCATCTCGATTTCCGCGCCTTCCTGCGGGTCGCCTCGCGTTACGCCTCCAAGGTCGCCCACCGGCTGGCGCCGGTGATCTGACTCACGGCTTCAGCACGCGCCCGGCGACCGCATCGAGCTTCGCAACCATGCCGGCCGATCGGGCTGCAGGCGACGTTATCAATGCATATTCGAGCGCCCGGTCGCAGCCAGCCGGGCAGGGACTGGGCCTCGTCTCCTTGAGCCGGGGCGCGATCATGGCGACCAGCGCCTTGGCCTTCTCCGCATTCTCGCCCAACACGCGTACGATGTCGGCCACCTGCACATGGTCATGGTCGGGGTGCCAGCAGTCGAAATCGGTGACCATGGCGACGGTGACGTAGCAAATCTCCGCCTCGCGGGCGAGCTTGGCCTCCGGCATGTTGGTCATGCCGA
>Ga0193726_1000723_pt1 | contig 31437 bp, 34 predicted proteins | sample H2c1metaG_FD_144928 | JGI IMG/M metagenome (GOLD analysis project Ga0193726, IMG submission 144928) | Soil microbial communities from a riparian zone of the East river system, Colorado, United States - H2c1 | ecosystem: Environmental > Terrestrial > Soil > Riparian zone | place: USA: East River... | reverse complement strand
CCGGGACCGCATCATCCGATCCCCGAACGAATGTTTCGCCCTTCAACTGTGAGATAGACACCTGTCTTTTGTTTGCGAAACGGTGACTAACGGGAAGCGCTACCAGACTCTTAACCGTCGCGATTTTACGAATATAGAAGTCGCGTGAGAGCAGATCTATCCCGTGCAAGGTCAAGGCCAGATCGATTTCACCTTGCCGTAAGGCGATAATCATCTCGCCGGGCGTTTGATCGAGCATTTTGACTTTCAGCTTTGGATAATCGCGCCGCAGCACAACCAGAGCTGGCCCAAGATACTCCTGGACGGCCGACGCAATATAGCCAATCCGCAACCGTTCACTTTCTCCCCGATTTAGCCGGCGGACTTCCGCCATGGTGGAATCATAATCTGCCAGAAGCGCTTTTGCCCTTTCAGCAAGGACAGCTCCTCCATTCGTGGGACGCACCCCGGCCGAGGTTCGCTCCAAAACTTGCCCGCCGAGCTCGAGTTCGAGTGCCTGGATCTGTCGCGTGATGGCGGACTGCGAAATGCGCAAACGGTCCGCCGCACGACGGAAGCTGCCTTCCTCCAGGATCACCAGGAACAAACGAAGTTTTTCCAGCACGGTCGAATAGTGATGCGCATTTCGCATCGCAGCAATCACGAACGGGCATTAGCCGCAAGGATCGGGAGGGCGCACGTTGGTGATCTGGAAAATTATGAAAACCCAACCTTTCTTTATTGATCTCACTCAACGCCCGCCCCGGAGCTTTCGCGTTCGTTTGGGCAACTACGTGATATTGGCGCGGATGCTCGACAAGGGCCGGGCGACCCTCGCCGGGAAGAATGGTGAATACATCTACAATTCCCCAACCGACCAGCACCTGGTGAAATTTCTCGGCTTCGATCCCGATGCCTTGTTGAAAGAATTGGCTGCCGGCAAAGGTGACGGGGAAATACTCGAATGGGTTCAGGCTCATTCCAAGACCCCGCGCGCTCCCTGGGAAATCGAGGGCTGGTCTGCCTTCATGGAAAAGCGCGGGCCGGACAGCGACGCCGAAACCCTGGAGTTCTTTGCCGAAAACCTGGGCCGGCTTTCCAAGACCCGGGAAGACATCAAGACCTTCTTCGAATTCGGCGAACTCGATGACTACGTCAGCTTTGGAGGAAAAGCGTAAGTCTAACATTCTGACGAAGAACAAAAACTAAGGAGAAAATATATGAGTACTAATAACGGACAAAAATTAGCGGGAAAAATCGCGGTCATCACAGGCGGAAACAGCGGGATAGGCCTGGCCACGGCTAAGCGCTTCGTGGAAGAAGGCGCCCACGTCGTGATTACTGGCCGACGAGAGAAAGAGCTGAAAAAAGCCGCAGCCTTGATCGGGAGAAACGTCACGACGGTCGTGGGCGACGTGACGCGCTTAGAAGATCTGGATCGGCTCTTTGCCTTGGTGAAAGAAAAACATGATCACATCGACGTCCTCTTCGCAAATGCCGGCTGGGGTGAAGTCGCACCGCTCGAGACAGCTACCGAAGCTCATTTCGACAAAACCTTCGACCTCAATGTGAAGGGAACGTTCTTCACCGCGCAGAAGGCCCTTCCCCTCTTTAAGGATGGCGGCTCGATCATCCTGACCTCTTCGGTCGCGAACGTAAGGGGAGATTCAGCATTTAGCGCCTACGCCGCTAGCAAGTCGTCCGTGCGTTTGTTCGCTCGCGGGTGGACGGTGGAGCTTAAGGATCGCAAGATTCGTGTGAATTCGATGAGTCCTGGCCCAATCGAAACTCCAGCCCTGGAGAACGCGGGCCTCACCGCTGAACAGGTAGAACAGGTGGCAGCTCAGTTCGCCTCGGAAGTTCCGCTCGGCCGCAGGGGTAAAGCCGAGGAAGTCGCTGCTGCCGTCGTGTTCCTCGCTTCCGATGAAAGTTCATACGTCACCGGCGTGGATCTCGCCGTCGATGGAGGCATGGCACAGGTCTAACCCCGGCGTTTTCGCTTCTGGAAATATTATGAGCACAGAAAAGAATGTTCAACTGGTGCAGGCTTTTTTCGCGGCCATGGGCAGCGGCGATAAGCAACGTCTGCTGGCGTTGTCTGCCGAGGACATTGAGTGGATCATTCCGGGCGAGGACTGGCCGCTGGCCGGCACGCACCGCGGGCACGCGGGACTGGCGGGTTTGCTTCAGAAGGCTTCCGAAACTCTGGAAACTTCCTACCCAAAGCCTTTTGAATTCGTAGCGCAGGGAGACCGGGTTTTAGTCATCGGTTTTGCTAACGGGAAGATCAAAGCCACGAATAAAACGTTCGAGGACGATTGGGTCTTCGCCATTACCGTTCGAAATGGCAAACTGACGAACATCCGGGAGTATATCGACACGCAGGCACTGGCGCGGGCCTCCGAGATGGGCTAATCGGAACATCCGGACATCCTGTAGCGGCAGCAATTCCAACGACCTAGCGACCTAACGGCCGCCACTACTGCGCTGCGAGACTCCCCTGTAGCGGCAGCCGTGTCGACTGCAAAGTCTAACAGTCCTGCGGCCGGCACGGCCGCCACTACAGGACACTAACTCGTTCGTCACACCGGGACCTTGGCGCGGGGAACTGACCTTCCGAAACTTGCCACACGTCACAGGTCACACGTCACTTTCTTCGCCCCCTTACCGGAGTTCGCTTCCAGGCGAATCCGAGATTCAGCGCGCGCTTCAAAGTAAAGTGCGCCGATGAAGCGGGCGCACGCCGTTTTCTCGTTCCGCGGCTGCTCGAAGAATTGGAGCGATTTCCCGACCTGGTGGTCGAAGGTTGCGGCGGTCATCTCGTCTTCTTTCGTCCGAGAAAAATCCTCGAGCCCGCCGCCTTTCCACGGTTTCAGGATGAGGTGGTGCGCACGCTGGCGCGTCTTTTCCCGGGTGAAATGCAGGTCCCTTGATAAGACAAACTTCTTAAATCTTACTTCTGCCTTCTTACTTGGGCTGCTGCCGCGTCACGGTGGATGCTGGCATGGGCCAAGTCTACCATGAGGGCTTCTGCCCGGACAACTGCGACGTCCGGATACGAGTGTCGATAGAAAGCTCGAACCTCCTTTTTCCCTGATGTCACTAGGCGGGGAACGCTTGCAGCCTTTTCGGGTCAAAAAAAGCTTGACGAATTTTGATGTCGCGAACTAATAGAAGCTCTTTACCCCCGATGTTTCATTATCTCCCCAAGAGAAGCGCGGACGTTGCTATCGTTTTTTTTGCGGTTGTCGTCTGCGGCTGCGCCAATAATCCGGTTCCGGGCGCCTTTCAAAACGAAATCCGCGCTCAGGGTTTCGCCTCATTTAATCAGCCTGTTGGCGACCCTCATAACGCCAATGATTGGGAGAAATTTGGGCCAGGTGTCGTTCTACGAAAAAAGACACAAGCCTATTATTATCCGGCTAAGACACTGATTGGTGTCAAAGGTGTTCAAGAGGCCATGAGCCCGCAAAACGCCTCACCCATTAGCCTGTTCAGCGGCAAGCGCGTTTCCGGTTACGACATTGACGGCAAGGGAGGATGGTCGCTCGATGCAGTCAATCAAATCGCTGGAACGGCTCAGCTCAAGAGCGTGACCGACGTGGATATCCAGTTCGGCAAAGCTTGGTTGGCCAACCCGAAAAGTGAAGGCGAACTGCATCATGCGCTGAAGGTGGCAGCAAAAGACATGGACGGATTGGTTCGCACCGCACTACGCAAAGGACAATTTGTTGTCGTGCAGAACGCCGTATTCGCGGAAAGCGTGCGTTATTATTTCAAACAGAATAAAGAAGGCGGAGGTTCTGTTCTCTACAAGCTTTCCAATCAAGAGATCGCGAACCTGCAGGCGAAAGGCTACAGAGTTATTGATGGTGGGATCGAGGTCGATCAACCCCGTTTTATTGCTTTCACTCCTTTGCCGAACCCCGGTCAAGACGTCTCGCCTTGAAAAACACCTTAGTCCTAGGCCCAGAGGAAAACCCCACGCACCGAAATCCAAACGACTGAGATTTCCGCTTGAAGAGACAGATCCTATCCCGTCAGAATCGAAGACGCCGCTGGCTAATCTTCGCGTTGATTGGCTTATTCGGCCTGGGTATCATGGTCCAATCAGCGTTGTGTCAAACGTCGAGGATGATTGTGGTGGATGCGGGACACGGTGGGCATGCGGATTCCGGGTCACGCGCCCTCGATCAGTATAACTTGAGCGAATGGGATCACGCCAAGGTTCCCCAGCTAGGACTTGTTGAGGGTAGCTTGACCTTGGATCTCGCGCGCGAGATTACCGCTGCGATACAGCGAAGCGAACCGGCCAAGACCGGACGAGTCAAGGTAGTTATGACGCGCACCGAAGACACAAACCCGAATTTTACTGAACGCGTCGCCACGGCGGCCAGTGCAGGGGCAAACGTCATCGTCTCGGTTCATTTTAATGCCGGAGACTCAGCAACCGGGCCGGTTGTCGTTTATCAAAAGAAACAAAATAACCCGGTGTACTTAGCGGATCGCACATTGGCCACCGCGTTGCTAAATTCCGTCAGCGCTGCCACTAATCGCTTCGTTCCCACTAGCAAAGGGGTGGCATTTGACGACAGCGATGAGCATTTCACGAACAAGAAAAAACCATATGGTTCATATCTTTTTTATCAGGCAAGGCGCAATCCAAAGACGCGGAACGTTCCGGTGGTTTATCTGGAAGTGGAATATCTTCAGAGTTCGAAACTCGACCGGGTTAAGAAATTGTTCGTAGACCAAAAGAGGGAAGTATTTGCTGCTTGGGCAGATGCGATTGCCCGGGTCCTCACGGATCCAAAGACAACAACCTTGAACTAAAAACCTTGCGGATTGATCCGATCGAGTTTTCAAACCTGCCAAATTATATAAAACAAATAAATTATGAATCCCCGCTAACCTTGACTAATGAAAGCTAAACTCGTCACTCCAACGATCGCAATTGCGGCTTTAACCATCCTTTTTTATGGGGGTCGTGAGAGCAGCCATGCTCAGGCCGCACTCAAAGCAAAGACCACCCCGGGTTCACCAAGTCGCGCGAGTGATACGCGCGATATTGATATTCACAAGTCCGCTCAAAAAAATAAAGACAACCTCAGCTCTAGAGACGCCCCGGGTACGTTAAGCGGAAGTTATGCGTGCGCTTGGGCCGTAAACCATGTGGTGAAAGACGCCATCGGACGGGATGTATCAGGTGATGTACCAGATGGCCTTTTGTCGACTGCAGTTATGTATGACACATTAGTAGATCAGCGAGGGGAAGAGGTCGACTTGGAAAAGGCGCCTGCAGGGTCAATCGTGATCTCACCGACTCGTTGGGTCGGAGGTTCACGAAACACCGGGCATGTTGGCATATTGGGGCAAGGTACCGGTAACCAACGTCTAATTTACTCGAACAGCTCCCGCCCTGCATTGTGGAAACAAAATTTTACAGTCGGAGAATGGAATAAAAGATATAGAACGGAAAAGGGACTTGAAGTGAAAATATTTCGATTTGCCCCTTAAAAGAAAACACACACATGAAAATGACTATCGTCGTATCCGTCGTACTCATTGGATCCATGGTTTCGGCCTATAGCGACCCGGAACCTTCGGCAGAAACAACAAATCCAGTGCCCTCGGAATTAAAACAAGCCGGTGTCGGACTAGAGCTGATTCCCAGTACCAAACACGAATTGATTAAGCAGTTCTCTGTCGACGACATTACGTACTTTGTTGTTATCCAAACACCGATAACAGGTTCAAGTGAGCTCGTCCTCATAGAAAAGAAGAACGGAGGGCAGCCAGAATTCGTCCGCGGCGGTACGTGGGGCGACATATTGCGTGCGACCTCGAAAGATATCGCAAGTCGGGAACAGGACGTTCCGGACAGTGCGAAATACGCTGTTGCGAGTGTGTTGGCCGCGCAGGAAGTCGATAGTCGAAGCGTCGCCTCTCTTCGTTCTGCCGATGAGTCTGGTAAAGCCATGGCGAGGCTTGCAGAGAAGGTAAAGGAAGAGGAGCAGAACGGACGCCTCGATAAGTACCTTAAGCAGGCATATCAAGACCAGGGCCTTATCGGGCATTAAGATGTTCTTGGAGCGTCCCGATGCATACGAAACTTGCTTATGCTGCATTCTGCGTCTTGGTTTTTGTTGTAGGGGTAAGGACAGCGCCGGCGCAACTGAGCAGTAGGGAACTGATCGCCCCTTGGACGTCTGACGAGGACATGAGCAACGACACGCCAACCGCAACAGCCCCACCATCCTCAGTATTGCCGACGGCGAAGCCGACAGAATCGCCGGCGAACCAGCCGCCCGAAGCCGTGCATAAGTATTCTGTTCCCGAAGACACAGGCGAGACGCTAAGTCCGGCGCTTAAAAAAGACGAAGCGAAGAGATTTGCACAACAACAAAAACAACAGGATTGGACAAAAATTCGTGACGGAGACCCGGTTCCCGATGAGCAGTTTCCTGAATGTGTTGCTGTAGGCACGCGCGGGAATTTCGACTGCTCGGGTGTGCTTATTGCGGAACAACTCGTCTTAACTGCGGGACACTGCTGCGAAGAACGTACACCTACGCACGTGCTCTTTGGATCGGATGTGCAAACTGGCCGGCTGGCAAAGGTAAAAAAAGCCGTTCGGCACGAACTCTATAAACACGACATAGATCCATCCAAATATGTTCAACCGCTTCATGATCTGACGTTGTTAATTCTTATCGACAAGCAGGCGGTGTCTCCAGTGAAACTTGCTGGGCGCGGGCAACTCACGAAACAAAGCTTTCGAACGATTCGGGTTCTTGGATTTGGAAATACAAATCAATTTGGAACAATCGGTAAGGGCATAAAGCGAACGGGAGACGTAACTGTCGTGTCTACAGATTGCGCTCCTAACGACAACGACCTATATGGCGGCACAACGGGCCTGGAATTTGTTGCAAAAGATACACCTGATGCAAACGGGAGGGTCCAAGATGCCTGCGGCGGCGATAGCGGTGGGCCAGCCTATATTGTAATCAACAAGGAGGCCAAGGAACTTGCGGGGATTGTTTCTCGCGCGACAAAGGCCAGTCGTGCTGCAGTCTCCTGTGGCGACGGCGGAGTTTACGAGCGAGTTCCCGAGGCGCTGGATTGGATTCGGAAAGTAGCCCACGAAAATGGTGTGAAGGCACCTTAGCGAGGCCAGCGTGAACTACTGCAAGCTGGACTGGCCGGGGCGGCTCTGCTGCTCTGCTTCGCCGGCTTCGTTTATTGGCTGTATTTGAATCGTCGGTCGATGCGACGGATTTCCGCGGAACGCACCCGCGAGATTCAGGCTCGGCTCGGGCCGGGGTTCACACTGCACGACGACAACGCCGGCTATTTCCTTGAAGTGCTCCGGCGGACCAGCGCGACGTTGCGCCGGCGCAACATCACCCAGTTGGCCAATCGATTCGAAGGCCCGCCTGAAGACGGCCGCAGCATGCAGTTGATGGAAGCCTGCTATCGCTTCAGCTCAGGCCACTACGCATTCTTCATCTGGCAGACCATCGCCTGTGTTGGTAACCAGAAGTGGACCTTTCCGCAGTTCTCGATCAAGCCGCGCGGGTTTTGGTCGCGACTCGGTTTGAGCGGACACGGTATCCGCTTCCAGGCGCATCCGAGATTCAGCGCGCGCTTCAAAGTAAAGTGCGCCGATGAAGCGGGCGCCCGCCGTTTTCTCGTTCCGCTGCTGCTCGAAGAATTCGAGCGATTTCCCGACCTGGTGGTCGAAGGTTGCGGCGGTTATCTCGTCCTCTTTCGTCCGAGAAAAATCCTCGAGCCAGCCGCGTTTCCACGGTTTCAGGATGAGGTGCGCACGCTGGCGCGTCTTTTCCCGGGTGAAATGCAGGTTCCCTGGACCGGTATCATACTTAGCTCTGCTCCCTTTTCATAACCTCTGTTTGTTCATCGCTTCACAAACAGGCGGTCGCTTTTGGCTTCCCAACTCACTCCCGAACGCCTAATGTGACAACTGTTTGTTAAAAGACGGTCTTCACAATGGCTTCCCCTACACCGCTACATTTCTCCCAGAAATTCTTTTGGCTTGCGACCAGCGTAAGTCTAATCGTCACCACCTCTGTTATTTGCTTTCAAATCATCCGAGGCGAAGAGGCCGCAATTGAGTTTCACGGAATCAGATTCACATCGGAAAGGGCTGAGAACGCGTTGGTCGACGCGCGCGATCAACTGTTGGTGATACGAACAAAACTGATCGGCGCTTGTAAGGGCAAGAATATTGAGATGCTCGACGAAACCATGTCAAGTTTCGACAACATCTTGACGTCGCTGGGAGTGGCGGAAGGTGCGCTAAAAAGGCAAAGAGCTCACGTCGAAAGCTTCGGAGCCGGTGATTACAACTACAGCGACTATAACGAGTATACGTCCAAACCATGAAGCCTCACCCGCTGGATATTTCACAAAGGATTTTTTGGATCGTAGCCGGATTATGTCTCCTTGCTGGGACCAGCGTGTTTTCGTGGCAGGTACTCCGAGGTCGCCCCATCGCCATCGAGGTTGCGGGAATCAAATTCACTACGACGAGAGCCCAAGACTCGCTCGCCAAAGCGCACGATCAACTTGTTGCGATTCGCACGACCATGGACGGCGCTGTCGCTCAAAACGACATCGAGGCCGTTCGAGAAGCTCTGGATGATCTAGACGAGGTGCTGCGGTCATTAGGCGTTGCACGCGGGGCGCTAAAACAGCAGCAGGCTTCGGTATTTCCATACAGCAACTTCGACAGCGGTGCTGGTTATGGTAACTATTATCCAGACCCTAGACCCTATCTTGATCAAAACGGCGACGATTACGGCGGTTATGGGTATGCTTCCCCGACGATTGTTCCCAAGCGTACGCCTTAGGCGAGCTCCTATTCTAAGCGGCCGGGCGGAATAAAACCGATTACCATCAGACATTCCTTCCAAACGAATCTCACATGGAGATTTTTGGATCGTTGCTTTGACGCATTCGCCAGCAAAGTGTCAAATGTCTTACTTCGGTTACTTAGGCTTAGGCGTGCGACGCTGGCCTGAGGTTGTTTTCGGCGTTGCGAAACCGTCTCCACCCCAGTCGAAGCCTTGGGCATCGACGTAGGGATTGCGTGATTGAGGCCCGAACGACCACCCACTGGAATTCCACGCCTCGGGATTGCGCCACGCTTCTGCGCTGGATACTTGTTGTTGTTTTTTCAAAGCGCTCTCCGCAACGCCTAGCGATTTCATTACATCATTCGTAAGTTTCCCCACTCAATCGAGGCCGGTTTGCCCTGCCAGACACGCAACGTGAAACTGCTTGTGGTAAGCAGAAGAGAAAGGCCCGCCGCAAACCAAAACAGTTTCTGGCACCAATGTAATGTCGGCGCCCGTCTTTTAGCTGGTTTACCTGGTCCTCTCTTAGCCATATCTGGTGATTATGGACGACGCTGAGGACTCGGCTTGGGATCAGTGGATGGTGTTGGCGATGCGATCTCTTCATACACATCATATCCGCTACCCGAGTACCAGAACACCTTTTGTTGCTTCCTGAGCGCGTTTTCAGCGACGCCCAGCGATTTCAGGACCTCGTCAAGCTCGGGCAGCGCGTTTTCCAGTAACTGCATATTGTTTGCCGAAGTAGCATCATTTAGTGCTGTCCGAATCATTATCAATCGATCTTTCGCACCCGCGACAAGTGTTTCAGCTTGCTCCGAGCTAATTCGGAGGTTTCCCCATTCAATCGACGCTGCTTTGCCTTGCCAAACGCGCCAAGCGAATCCCGAAGTGGCGAGAAGAAGCGACATGGCCGCAGAAAACCAAAAGAACTTCTGTGACCAATGAAGTAATGCCGGCTCTCTATCTTCCTTTGCTCTAGGGGCACGTGTCATAATTTGGCGGGCTGTTCAACGGAATTCGAGCCACCATGCTCTAGACTTTGAGCAATTAAGTCAATTTCGTACGTCCGCACGCGACCTTCCTCGCTTTCTCGAAGATTTCGGGCACGAGCCAGTCCGCGATTTCATCCAACCGAATCTCAGATGAAGATCGGATGTCGATAGTAAGCTTTGAACCCTTCTCGTGCACTCTGTCCATTAGGCCATCGGACTAGGACGACGGAGTGCGTAAATTCTCAACCTCGTTCGACCGATCAACACGCGCGACCCTAGCGGGCTGCAATATGTCGAGATACTGCAACAACTAGAACAAAGAATGCTCCAACCGCCGCGATGATTTTGAAGATATTGTCGGTAATGCCTTTGACGTTCAAGTGGGCGACCGTACCGCGCGCTGCCGCCGAGAACCCAAGCGCAGCGTACATGATTAGCGTTCCGTTCAACGCATAAAAGGAGTTCTGCACAGTATCCTTTGCTATGAAGTTAATACTATCGAAGAATCCTAATGCCTCAGCCACACCATGGGGAATTGAGTTTTCATGCTTTGTTTGAAATATTTGCCACCAGTGCAAGGCACGCTCGGTAACCATCACTGTAACAAAGAAATCGAGAAACACAGCGATCATGCCGGGTATGGTCCCTAAGACTCGCCGTGGCCCGCGCTCCGTATCGACATGTGTTCGCAAAAGTCGCAGAAGAACGAAACTCTTTAGAGCCAGTAGATAGTCCAAAACGAGGATCTTAAAAACTATTGCAACGACGATAGCGGCCGACGCTTCCCGGAGTCCGGTAGGTCGCTCTGATTGTTTGGTCAGAACCTCAATAAATCCATTTATCGAGATGATACCCAGGGTGAGTAACGTGCTGGACGCCACGACCAATCCGTAAAAGGCAAACGACAGTGGCCTTGAACCAATTTGCGCAATTCTGAGCAGAAAATTCAAAAGCTTCGACTTCTGCTGCTCTTTCAGAATGAAGTCGAATACAATGATCACCGCCGCGATCGGGCCGAACGCAGTGAGGAGTGGAGTGATTTCGCGGAGGTCCATGGGGTCAGCGACGGTGCACCATTCCACCAACGCGTCCTCGATTTAGCAAGTTTTGGCATTGCCGGTCGAGAACATTCCGCTCCTCTCTCCGCGGTAGACCAAACCAGCGCCACCCCTGCACTGCCTCCGGCTTCAGTTGCAAACTTCGTCGCTCTCTCCGACATGAAAGACCACAATCTATGGCCAAGCTAATCTCTGATACAATTACATCCGATGACTTGGGAAGGTATTTGGAGTCATCGGATTTCCAACTGGAGCTTGATGTTTTCAATTCATTGGCGTCACACGGGATACGTCCATCACTTGGCGGCACTTATTCGGACCCTATAACGGGAAAAGATCGCCAATACGACATCAGAGCTGAAATCAATCACGGTATTTGCACTCTTAAACTCGCAATCGAATGCAAAAACCTGAAAGAAAACTTTCCGTTACTGATCAGCCGCATGCCGAGACTTGGTAGTGAAAGCTATCACGAAGTGATTCTAGGACGGATTGGCACACTCCCCGCCGACAGCGGTGGTATCTACAGGGCCAAAGGGACTTTCCGTTCTCGAGAACCCGTCGGCAAATCTGCAACGCAGGTTGGTAAGGCCTTACAGGATGGCAAGCGTGCCGAAGCTCAGATTATCAATAGCGACTCTGAAACGTATGAAAAGTGGTCTCAAGCGATCGCTTCGGCAAATGACCTAATCGCCAGATCGGGTCATTCATCACTCGTTGGAAATGACACCGTGAATGCGGTGGTCATCTTCCCTCTGCTCGTTATCCCTGACCAGACACTTTGGGCAGCGGATTATTCAGCAGATGGCAATTTGGTTGAACAGCCTCGGCAGGTAGAAAGCACCAGCCTATTTTTGGAAAAAACGGTCCTTGTGCGAGCGATCAAATACACAATATCCCATCTTTTGATATTCACGAAGTCGGCACTCGCAGCGTATTTGGACAAGCTTCGGGATAGCAGCTCAGACGAATGGGAATGCCTCTTTCCGGATAATCGAATTTTCGAGAAATATGTGCACTCCGGTACGCTAGATTAGGTCGCTAGCGAGAACACGGGATCAGTCCGCGCATTTCGGCAAACGCCTCGCATTACAAAGTCGGACAGTTATTCAGGATGCGAAATCTTGCGGTATTGCCGAGATTCACAGACTGAACCTCTGATCGCTTGCTGCGGTTTGATTCGACTTTTCAGTCCCGGTCGGCTGTAATGGAGTGATGTATCCTCTCAAAGAAATTGATAGCCACGCGCATTATTACGGCGTCACGTTAGGCGCCGACGAGGACGGAGCGATCTGGCTTGAAGGGTTCACCCGCTGGCGAGGGTATGCGGACGACGAGAGACGAATCGAGCTCCGAGCGCTAGCGGTCGTCAATGCCACGCCGTTTGCGGAGCTCTGGAAGCAGCTCACGCAGCCGTTCATAGTTGCGAATAACGATGTGCAGTTCGCGCGATGGTTTTTCGGGGGTGGCAACGGCTTGATTGAGCAGATGCTCCTTGAGACGCATTTCCCTTGGGCCATCGACGCTGATCCTTGCGTTCATGAACCGGGCGTTGGCTTCACTTCCGTTGCGGACATTCCCCCGAACGCCTTCAATCCCGCGCCGACGCCAAAGTTGCGCATGACGGTGATCAAGCGGGATCGATACCGCTGTGTCCTCTGCGGCAGAAGCCCGTCAGATTACGTAGACGTGGAACTCCATGTTCATCACATACGGCCATTCAGCCAGCGCGGCCTTACCGTCGAACGCAATTTAATTACCCTGTGTCACACGTGCCACAAAGGTCTCTCGCCTCATTACGAGTGGAGCTTGCACGGGCTGATCCCCGGCCAATCGCAGAGCACCTCGAAAGAAAGCCCGGATGAGGCTCGTCGTATGCAGTATCTTCTTAGCGTCGAACGGTACAGAAAAGCAATCACGGCAGATCTCGAGAAAGTAGCCACGTAGCAGCGTCGCCAAATGGATCTGTACTTCCACGAGATTTTTAGGGTCGATGAGGACGCTGTTGAGCAGTACGGCGCGTTCAATGTTTCGCTCGTTGTTGATTTGCCGCTGTTCGTCGATCCATTTCTGCTTTTCGACAGCGGAAAGACCGAATTCAAATCGCTTCATGATGAGATCATCAAATATCTGCGATACTTGCGGGATCTCGATCTCGGGGAAAACGCCGACCCGGCGCAGCTCCGCAGCCTGTTTTGCTTCAAAGAGGTACACCAGAACTGGCTGGGATTCAGCAAAAGTGACAACAAGGGAAGAGGCCTCGGTCTAGACTTTGCGAGGACTCTTGCCGAGGGCTTGCAAGCATTGTTCCGTGATTTCGGTGTGGAAACAGTAACAAGGGGCAGTCATTTGGAGAAGCTTTGCCTTATCAAAACTGGAGTTGGCCGGGACATGATATCAGACCTCACAACGAATCTGATCAAGGGCTACCTTTGCGAATACACTCAAACGTTCGCACGAGAGCATCTGCAGCCGCCGTCCCTCGCTACGTTCGCCGTCCCTCGCGCGGAATTTAACTACGATCTCGGCGTATGGATCACGAAGCGGTATGAGTTGCCGAAATTTCGCGACGACTATGTTCTTCTCACGCCGAAAGAAATCCTAACGAAGGACGCAATTTGGATCAACAAAGAGGATTTCGTCCGTGAGTACTCCGATATTCCGGCGTCGATCAGCGACCCTGAACTTCGCGCGCAAATCGACGCATACTTTCAGTCTGTTTTGCCCGGCAATCCGACGCAGAAGGATGCGAATTCTGCAGTGCGGCGAACCGCGCTCAAATTTCCGGAGCTGATCGATTATTACATCCGCCGCAAGGAAGATACCGGATTTGAAGCGAGGCAACGGAGCGGCGAGAAAGTTGCGTCGTCTTTCAATCTTTATGTGGAGCAGTTCGGACAACTCGTCGCGAGGTTGCAGGCCGAAACGAACTTCTACAAGGAACCGCTAACGTCGAAGCAAGCTGCCCATGAGAAGGTCGCATTCCTGAAGGATATGATCGAAAATAAGGGCTGCCATCGCTTGTTCTACAGCAAGGGAAAGCCAATCAGGCGGGAGGAAGATCTTCAGATCGCATACCGGCTGGTTTGGCACGGCACGCTGTTTGATGTCAGCCGAGAGGTCAATGACGGACGCGGTCCAGCTGACTTTAAGATCTCAAAAGGGGCGAAGGACAAAACGTTAGTTGAAATGAAACTGGCATCCAATAGTGGCTTAGCGCGTAACCTTGAGCGTCAAGCAGAGATCTACCAGAAGGCAAGTGATGCGCAGCATGCGATTAAAGTAATTCTATTCTTCACCGACGGCGAGGAAGCAGCAGTGAAGCGCTTGCTGCGCGAACTCGGGATCGATAAGTCGCCGGACATTGTGCTGATCGACGCTCGCGACGACAATAAACCTTCAGGCTCCAAGGCGTAGCCGTTACTCCCACATGGCGGAGTCGCCAGAGTTTGCCATGCACGGCTGTAGTGTCGGCAAAAGCCAAATCTTTACGCGGCACGATGTTCCCGAGAGTGCCAACGCGTCCGCTCCGCTACCGCTGGATCGATCTGCCGCAGATTCCTGAGATGTTCCTGGAGCATCTTTCCGCGTAAAACGCTTCGCGTTACGCGGCCGGTGCGGTAAAACCAATGAGACGATGAAGATCAGCCGCGTAAAAGGCTTCGCCTCACGCGGCTCTAATTTGGTAAATTGCAGCCCGCACGGAGTGAGACGATGAAGATTAGCCGCCGATCCTTTCTCAAAGCTGCAGCGGCAATGGGCGCTTCGCTCGCATGGGTCGGACCGGCCCACGGTTCGCGGGTCAAATGGCATGAGCGGCGTGATCTTTATCTCCAAGGGGTCGCCTCGGGCGATCCCGACCCGCACAGCGTCATCCTGTGGACGAGGAGTCCGTTCGCCGAGGGCACACGCCACCTCCTAACCGTCGAGGTAGCCGAGGATGAGGCATTCCGCCGAGTCGTTGCGCACGCGCCGGCGCCGGTCTCGAACGTTGCGGATTGGACCACGCGCGTTTTGATCGGCGGACTCGAGCCGGCGCACACCTACTGGTATCGGTTTACCGACACCGACGGAAACGGCAGCCGGGTTGGCCGCACGATCACAGCGCCGTCGCCAGACGATCCGCGCCCCGTGAACTTCGCCTTTGTGAGCTGTCAGGATATCAATGAGGGAAAGCTCAACGGCTATCGCCGGATGATTTACGAAGACGAATGCGCTCCGGCCGCCGAGCAGCTCGATTTCGTTTTGCACCTGGGCGATTTCATCTACGAGGTGGTCGAGTATCCCGACGAAGTGAAAACGCGTTACGACCGCACGATTTACGAGGTCGCGCGCATTCCAGACGGCGGGCAGGTCGGCCACTTTCATTTCCCGCTGACGATTGAAGGCTATCGCGCGATCTACAAAGGCTACCTGAAGGATCCGGATTTGCAGGACGCGCGCGCACGCTGGCCGTTCGTGGCCATGTGGGATAATCACGAATTCTCATGGCAGGGCTGGCAGAGCATCCAGCAAGCGGGCGGCAAGTCGCGGCCAGGCCAAAGCATCAAGGTGGCGGCCAACCAAGCTTGGTTCGAATATTTGCCATCTCGCTGCAAGAAGGTCAGCGGACCATCGCTCGAAAGCTTCGATCCGCCCCCCGTGAAAGATGTCGCAATTGAGAAGTGGGACGAGAACGGCCTCGGCGACGAGCCGAACAACCTCGCCGCGATCAACAGCCTGATCGGCTACCGCTCCTATCGCTACGGCAAGCACCTCGACCTCATCATCACCGACCAGCACAGCTATCGGAGCGCCGATCCGTTCAGCGATCCCTCGCTGGCCAAGCTCGGCGGCGATGAGTTCACCGCCATGGCGCCGGAAACCTTGATGCAGGTGCTCGACGGCGGCCGCGCGTTCAACGGCGGCAATCCGCCGGCCGAAGTCAGCTTTGGCGATGCGCATATCCCAAACCCGCAGAAGGATAAGCCTCCGCAGACCATTCTCGGCGCAACGCAAAAAGCGTGGTTCAAGGATCAGCTACGCAAGTCGACCGCCACATGGAAGATCTGGGGCAATTCGGAAGGCGCGCTCGATGGACGAAGCGATCCGCAGAACCTGCCCCCTGGATTGACCAAGGAAACCTGGCCTAAGGACACTTATGCATCCATGAGCCCCCCCGATTACGGAATGGCCTATACCGAGCGCGCCGAGATCTACGACCTCATCCGAGATGCGAAGATCACCGGCTTCGCCATCGTCTCGGGAGACCGCCACAGCTTCTGGGCCGGTTACGCGACTTCGCAATTGCCGCCAGGCAAGTTCGAGCCGATCGGCTTGAGCTTCGTCGGCGCATCGCTTTCGAGCGCCGGAACCATGGAAGCCCTGGAGCATGGTTTCAAAAAGCCCGATCCGCTGCGCCCTCTCTTTCTCGTCGATCGCCCCGGTGCAGCTAAGCCTGATTGGACGCACAACATGCTGCTGAGGCACGGCGTCCGCTCGTGCCTTGAATATGCCAAGAGCTTCGACCTGAAGCGCGCCCGGTCGCTATCCAACCCGGACTTGGCGCCGCACCTCGAGTTCGTCGATCTTGGAGGACACGGCTATGCGAAGGTCCGATTGTCGGGAGATGCGATGCGCACCGAGTTTGTCTGCATCCCCCGCCCCATTGCGCGGAGCGAAAGACCGGACGGCGGGCCAATCCGGTATCGGGTATTACACACTGCTGCCCTGTGGAAGAGCGGAGAGCGCCCGCAGCTAAAAACATCCCTTCTCGAAGGCGACGCTGGACTGGCGATTTGACTGACTCACGCCATTCCGACCCGCACTTGGCTGCTCTTCCTGCGCAAATTGGCATGCCGCCCGAGCAGTTCGCACAGATCAAGTTCAAGGTGACGCGCCGTGACCAGCAACCCCGCCATTAAGGAGACGAAAATCAGTAAGCTAACCGGAAGCGATCAAGTGTCGATAGTAGGCTCTGACCCCTCCGCGTCCTCGCTGACCCCTCCGCGTCCTCGCAGGCGACAACGATTTATCGTTGCGATCCGAAGAGGATTGAAGCGTTACTTTCAGTCGCTTGCGATCGATGAAGTCCTTCAGCAGTTGCCTGCCTCTAGCCAAGAGCCTTGGCGCGTCAGACGAGCTTTGATCTCCGCCTGTTCCGAACAGGCCAAACTGTTCGAGACGAACCGGGACGAATGGCACGCGAGCGGGCTCAAACCGACACAAGACGAGGCAAAACCATGGCAGAAAGAGGCGATGCGCCTGCAAAGTGAAATCGAGGCGTTACAGAAACAGGACAAGGAGCTGTCGCCTGAGTTGGAGGAAGCGTTCTCCAGGTGGAAATCTGATTCTCAATGAAAGAAGGCTGGCAGCAAAAAAGATTACTTATCCGTCTATGCGAAAGACCTCTCTCGTCACCTTAAGTCTAATTGGTTGTTGTTGCGTTCCTTCGCTAGTTCGAGCGCAAGAAACCGTGATGGCTACGATCAATGGTCAGGATGAATACACGATATCGGGTTCTACCGAATGCGGCGGTGAAGCAACTTCGACCATAAAGCCAGGTGAACGATTCATCGCGCGTGAATTATCTCACGGCGAAGGGCACTGGGAGGTGTATCTCAAGTCGGGAATCAGCGGCAACATCCCTGGTAACAGGATTCGTGTCCTGCCGGGTGAACCACTGGCAAAACTGAACTTCGCGAGCTGCAAGAAAGAATGGCGAAAGTTGCAGTCGCAACGGATCAAAACGACCGATCCTGTTGCCTATTCGGCAAAAAAATACCATCGCGTGGCAAACTATTATAAGACCCTAGTCCAAGCCAGTGAAGGGGATGCAAAAGCATTCGCGCAATTTAACTCTCTCTTTCACATGGATGGAGAGGCCGGCGAAGGGCATGAAGAGACTACTTGGGTACTTCTTCATGTCGCCGGCGATGACACTTTCGCCAAGCTGCTCGCCGGGCAGTCTTCCGGGGTTCGGGAAGGATACGCGGCATTTTTCGCAGGCTTCGAAATCCCACCAATTTCAAACCCGAAGCCGTACATCAAACTACATTTCCCGAAAACCTACGCGATCCTTTACGGCAGATAAGAGTCGTGCATCAAAATAATACGGGTTCCCGGGTCTCTTCCGATTAGCAGTTGTCTCACCTTATTCCTAAAATTGGAAAGCGGCACCGAGCCCGACTACAGCGAAACCGTCACGATTGCGTTTAACGTTGAACACAAGGTATCTTTTCAACTAGGAATCTCAGCAGGCATGCTGGAACCAATTAGTTTACCCATATGAAAGCGAGTCGATTGATATTCACGCTTCTGTTGGCGTTGAGTGTCGCTGTCGTTCAATTAGCCGCGCAAAAAACCAAGGCCGATCAAACACCGATTGAGGAAGTGAAGGCGAAGGCAGAAGCAGGCGACGCAGAGTCCGAAGTCGAACTCGGCCGTCGCTTCTCAACAGGCGCCGGCGTCGCGAAGGACCAGGTCGAAGGGGTAAAATGGTTTCGCAAGGCGGCCGAGCAAAATCTCGCCGAGGCTCAATACCTTTTGGGGTTCTGCTTCTATGCAGGCGAGGGCGTGGCGAAGGATCAGGCTGAGGCGGTGAGGTGGTTTCGCAAGGCCGCCGCGCAGAACCACGCCGATGCTCAAAACAATTTGGGCCTCTGCTACACACACGGCGAAGGCGTGGCGAAGGATCCGGTGGAAGCAGTGAAGTGGTATCGCAAAGCCGTCGAGCGGAATTGCGCCGAGGCGCAATACAACTTGGGCGCCTCCTTCTATGCAGGCGAAGGCGTGGCGAAGGATCAGGCTGAGGCGGTGAAGTGGTTTGGCAAGGCCGCCGCGCAGAATAACGCCAAGGCCCAATACAACCTGGGTGTCTGCTACACACACGGCCAAGGGGTGGCGAAGGATCTGGTGGAAGCGGTGAAGTGGTATCGCAAAGCCGCCGAGCAGAATTTCCTCAAAGCTCAATACAACTTGGGTTTCTGCTTCTACAATGGCCAAGGCGTGGCGAAGGATCCGGTGGAGGCTTACAAGTGGCTGTTGCTGGCAGCGAGGCAAGGCGATGAGACAGCGCAGAACACCATGATCGAGCTGAAAAGCTTTCTGACGCGGGAGCAGATTGCGGAGGGAGAAAAGCGGGCGGGCGATTTTAAGCCGCGGTAGGGGTCAAAAATGAAGGGGTCAGAGCTTACTATCGGCACTCCGCTTGGAGCCGGCCTTGCCTTCACCGCAGGCGCTCGAGGAACTCGCTGTCGGTGATCGACGGTGGGACGATGCCTGAGGCCCAGATGGCGGCGAAGGTTTGCTGGAGACTGAACGGTTTGCCGCGTAAAGAGCTTTGCTCCACGCGGCTGTCGCCTGACGCTTCGGCCTGGTGGCTGGCGCGCGCGATCATTTTGTCGAGCTGCGATTTGCCGACAATATAGCTGGGTCCGTACCCGGGCTGGCGCAGATACAGGAGCTGTTCGAATCCGACCAGCTTGCTCTTCGCGTCGGACCAGCCGCGCGGGGTCCAGCCGGCGTGGAATTTGCCGGCTTCGTCCAAGGTCATCTCGTTGTTCTGGACGCGGAGCGAGGCTAGTCCGCGCGCGGCGCGATTCGCCAGCATCACCCAGACCAGTTCGCGGCCGTGAGGCTCGTCGTCGTAAATTCCCTCCTGCATCGTGATCTCTTCCATCGCGGTGGCGAAACCTTCGGAACGATCGGCATACATGTTGAACAACGGGCGCTGGGAGCGGATCGGCGTGGGCTGCGTCTCGTTAGCCAGCCTGGCGAGCTCGATCCAGTGGAATTCGTGGCTGGAGAGCGGAAGCGGGTCGAGCGCGGTGACGTGATCGAAGAAATTGCGCTCGGCTAACGGGACGTAGGCCGGCGCCTGGGCCAGGAGGGCGTCGTGCGCGTAGGGTTTGTCGGCGATGGTGCCGGTGTCGACCCAGAGCCGGTAGAGTTTCTCGGCATGAGCCCGGCTCATCGCGGCGTAGGCGGCGGGATCCTCGATGGGAGTGATCGGCGGTTTATCGCGGTTGCGCGCTTCTTCCAGCCGCAGTGACGCGAGCGACCGGTCGAGCTCGCGCTCGAGCAGGCCGATCTGCTGGTCATAGGTGAGCGGTGAGAGCATGACGTTCTTGAGCCACCAATCGTAATTGGCTTTGCCGACGCCGGACGGGCCCTGACGCTTGGGAGCCTCGGCTTTAACCCAAGCGGCCAAGTCGACGCTGGCCACGCGGGCTTTCTCGACCGCCGCCTTGAGCGCCGGGCTCGCGGCGTCGAGGGAGATTTTGCGAGTACCGCCAAGGTCGCGCACTTGCAGATCGCCCTTCTGCCATTGGACAAGAAAATCGGCTTGGTCCGCCAAGGCGCGATCGCCGTAAGCCCAGAGGTCGTGGGCGGTGCTACCGGCGAGGTTGACCTTGGCGTTGGCGAGGAGCGCCGGAATCGCGCCGATCAACTCGGTGAGCCTGGCGTCGTCGTCGGGCGACAATGGAAATTTGTAGGCGAAGAGGTCGATGTTCGGCTCGGCCGACGGTCCTTCGTGCGCGGGAACGTCGCTCATCTCCGGGAAAACGGTGGCGTAAAAGCTCGGGTCGCGTTGCCAGGGCTTGAGGATTCGAAGGAAGAAATCGAGGCCGTTCATTTCGGCTTCGACGACGCGACAGTCGTTCTTCTGTTCGATCGACCAGTCGCGAGGGTTGATGGCTTTGAGACGCGCGCGAAAAGCGGCGAGCTCTTTGGCTTTCTTCGTCATGGCCGCAGCGCTGTAATCGGGTCGGCCTTTGTCGATCGCGGGATGGTTAAACGCGCGCCAATCCGTGAACAAGGTCGCCAATTGCTGGTAGGACGAAGCGGGTGCTTCGGCCGCTAGCCCGGTGGGTTTCGCCGTGCTGGCAAGCAGCGCAAGTATTGCGAGGGAGAGAATAAGTCGCTTCATCTCGAACGTTCGCAGATGAAAGGTGACGCGGCGAAAAAGTTTCGACAAGTGCGCGGGGAACAGCAGGGGTCAGTCTTAGAATCTCGTCACTTGCTAGAGGAAACAGAACGGATCTTTGCGTGGGAGATTGTCCGTCAGTTTTTGGATTTTGCGTTTGCCGCAATCGCCACTTTGACGGGGGTCACGGGCCTGACGGATCTCGCCACAGACCGCCGCGTAAAAGGCTTCGCCTCACGCGGCTTCAATGGCTCGGCAAATAATTTTGCCCGATCCGCCGCGGTCGACCATCCTTTGGGTAAGGGCTCCTCTTTGTCCCCTGCGGCGAGCCTGGCGATTCCCTCTGGCGATAGATTGACGTCGGCAACCCTGGTTCCGCCGGTCGCGGTGAATCCGCGGTAAGCGGATGCGGTGGCCGGTGCGGGCGGCACATACGGCGCGACGTTGGTGAAGGGACACTTGCCGGAAGCACAATCGCCAGCCCGGGTCTCCTGCCCCAAAACGATCGCGAGCAAAAGGAACGAGACCAGCAGAAGGCGCGGGATTGTTTTGACGAGCTTCGTCTGCCCGCGAATCTCGCCCTGCGGGTGACCTTTAATGTCATCTACCCGGCCGCTCCCGCTCGAAGCCGTGTTCATGGCTGACTTTTCATCCGATCTCGCGCGGCTCGTGAAGGACAGAGGGGTCGGAGCTTACTATCGACACTCGCCTGCGCGATGTGTGCGCGAGTCTGCGAGGGGTGCTGCGTCATTTGCGGCTCTTCGCGAACGCGCGACGACTTCACGGTTGCCGAGAGCTTAATGAGCTGACCGACCTGGCGGATCTTCTGCTCGAACGGTTTTCGGGCCAGCTCACGGCGCATATCAGTCTTCATGGCTTTGACAGGTTTAGATTATACCGCGCGAGGATGTCGTCCAAGAGCGTTTTTTCGATCTCCGCCTGTTCGAGCATTTGGTCGATTCGGGCGAGGTCTTTGTGCCGCCCCACACTCGCCGCGATCGCAATGATGTACTCGGGCCGAAAAACTTTTGCCGGGACGCTTTCGTATTCGATTCGCTTTGCGTCACGCACCGCCTCTTCGGTCAATCCGGACGCAGCGAGAAACTGGACGGGGAAATCATTAACCAATAGATGTTCGCGTTCCACGCGCCAACCTTTCGATTGCAGATGCGCATAGATCGCAGGAATTCCGGCGCTTAATGTTTTGTCCTTAGCGACGAAGAAAATGTCGGCATCGTACGTCGTGAAAGGTTCGACATAATAGATGGCAGCGAGTGCGCCGCCCAGCGCGTAGTCTTCGATGAGCCCCGCCGAGACAAGTTCGTTCGCCGCGCGGAGAACGTCAGCGAGGGGAATCGGTGGAGAGTCGTCGCTCATATACGTTTCCGATCCTAATATGACAGGCGCTTGGCACAAGCGCCTCTACATCTCCAAATCCGGAACGCGGCGACAGAGCGCCGCGGCTACAGGAAGCGAGCTCGTTTTCGGCGAGGGCGCCGAAACCAGCACGCGAGGCGCGCGCGCTCCCCGGAATGGTTGCTTCGCGAGGCTCTTTCAGGAAATTTATGTTGTGCCCAAAATTGTCGTCCATTTTATAGACGGAACCTACGAGCTCTTCCGTCACTTCTACGGGCTGCGCCGGTTTACCAAAGGAAAAGATCGCCCGTATGGCGCCGTGGTCGGCGTGCTCCAGAGTGTGCTCCAGATAATCGAGACGGGTGACCGGTACATCGGTGTCGCGACCGACCACGTGATCGAGTCGTTTCGCAATAAGCTTTGGGCGGACTACAAGACTGGCGCCGGCATCGAGCGGGCGCTGCTCGCGCAGTTCCATCCGCTCGAGGAGGCACTCGCGGCGATGGGCGTTGTCGTGTGGCCGATGATCGAGCTCGAAGCCGATGATGCGCTCGCTTCGGCCGCGCATATTGCGTCGAAAGACAAGAAGGTGGAGAAGGTCGCTATCTGGACGCCCGACAAGGATCTGGCGCAATGCGTGCGAGGTGAGCGCGTGGTGCAGATCGACGGCCGACGCAAAATCATTCGCGATGCAGCCGGCGTCCGAGAAAAGTTCGGCGTCGATCCCCCGCTCATTCCGGATCTGCTCGCGCTCGTGGGCGACGCGGCCGACGGCTACCCCGGTATCCCGGGGATCGGAGCCAAGACTGCTGCCCAGCTTTTGAATCGTCACGGTCCGATCGAAGATTTTCCGCCGGATGTTCTCGGCAAACAGCGCGATCTCGCGTTGCTCTTCAAGAAGCTCGCGACGCTACGGACCGATGCGCCGCTCTTTAAGAAAGTCGAGACGTTGCGCTGGCGCGGTGCGACGCCGGCATTCGCGGGGTGGGCGGAGAAGATGGAAGCGCCGCGGTTGCTCGAGCGGTGTGAGAAGGCCGTAAAGCTCCGTGGGAGCCCCGCTCCTTTACGGAGTCAATTTACGTCCGGGCGATCGGCTGCAAAACGGACTCGATAACGAGCGTGACATTCCAGGACTTGTCTTTCCTTGTTGTCAGCGTCACGCGAGACTGAAACAACCCACTCCGACCACTGGTCATCGATTTTCTGCGGGGAAGCGGGCGCTGCTACCTTGAAGGTATGCCAGCTTTCGTGCGCGTCCCAGACAGCAACCTCGCGCGCCTTGGTTTCCGAATGCAGCGCTGCCCACCTTGGCACGGTGATGAATTCGTCTGTTCGCACCGCCCGACTCCAGTCCAGTGACGAGTCCGGCGCGTAATCATGTTCTGCATCGACCCTGGCCGCAAAGCCGACCGCTTGGAGTTGTTCGATCGTGCGACCGTTCGCCGGCACGCGTAGTTCGATTTCGAGGACCAGCTGCTTGCCACCGATGGTCGGCGCACGTGGATGATCTGCGGTTGCATAAGTGATGCCTCCTCCGAGCGCGATCAAACCGGCGATGGCAACCAGCGCGATTCCCTGACGGTAGGCGTAACCTGGAAATCCGCGTCGCCTTGTAGAAAAACTGAGCCCAAATCCGATTAGAAAACCGATGATGGCAGCAAGCGGCATCCAGATAAAGGCCACACCGGCGTCGCTACTTCCTTCGAAGTGCGAAGCGTGATGTATCTCCATACCCCAGAAAGCCACTGGGAGGCAGAGCAAAGCTCCGGCGATCCCGTTAACCAGCGCGACCAGCAGAGCAACCGGCCATCTCGATTTCCCCATCATTTACCGTTGCACGCGTTCCCACAATCCCGGCACCAAATCGGGGACTATTTGAAGAAAGTGACCGCGTAAAAGGCTTCGCCTCACGCGGTCTCGATTTTGAGCCAAGCAATTGTCCCGCCGCCCAATCAATCAACCGCATGAGGCGAAGCCTTTTACGCGGCTTTGTTGGGATCCTGGAGCAGGCGCCACATGGTGGCTTCGAGCTTTTGGAGATTGACCGGCTTGGTCAGGTGGGCGTCGAAGCCAGCGCTCTGGGCGCGCTCGACATCTTCCTGCATGCCAAAGCCGGTCAGCGCGATGGCCGGCGTCTTGTGGCGTTCTCTTACTTTCCTGATCAGATCCATGCCAGTGCCGTCGGGCAACCCAAGATCGCAGAGAAGAAGATCGAACTCCTCTCGCTCGATGGTTTCCAACGCGGTCGTGATACTGGGAGCGATCTTGGTGGTGAAGCCGCGGTTTTCCAATAATCGCGCCAAAGCGCGGGCGGTGTCGCCGTGATCTTCCACTAGTAACAGGCGTACTTTTTCTTGCGACTTTGGCGACATGCGGAGGGGCTCGCTGCCGTCCACGGCCGGGTCCACCGCCGGAAAAGTGACGGTGAAGGTGGAGCCGAAACCGAGGCCGGGACTCTCAGCGTGGAGTTCGCCTTCGAGCAAGTCGACCAGTGCACTGGAGATGGCCATGCCGAGACCGAGGCCGCCATAACGTTGATTTCGCGTCGGATCCGCTTGTTCGAACGGAATGAAAAGCTTCGAGAGCGTATCCGGAGTCATGCCGATCCCGGTATCGTGGAATGTGATGGCGATGCGGTCCTGCGCGTCATTGGAAGTGGTGACGGTAATGACGCCGCCCTGGTCGGTGAACTTGATGGCGTTGCGGAGGACATTCCATAGGACCTGCTGGAGCCGCGCGGCGTCGGTGTAAACATGGTGCCGCGAGGCGTCGAGTTTGAGAGTGAGTTTCAGGACTTTGTTTTGGAGCTCGCTCTGAGAAAGCCCGACGAGAAATTCGATGAGTGAATGCACGTCGGTGTTCTCGGGAGAGAACGAGAGCAGCCCGCGCGCGATCCGGGTGAGATCGAGCAAATCATCGATGATGCGCGCCTCGAGTTCGATGCTGCGCCGCAGCATTTCCACATCGCCTCGCAACGCCGGGGGGATTTCCTCGCTTGCTTCCCAAAGATTCAACGTCGCCAGAACGGGCGTAAGCGGAGTGCGCAGCTCGTGGGAGAGCATGGCGAGAAACTGGTCCTTCGCCTTGTTGGCGGTCTCGGCCGCGTCCTTGGCGACGAGCAATTCCTGCTCGGCCCGCTTCTGCTGGGTGAAGTCGCGGAAGACGAGCACGACGCCGCGAATACCACCGCGGCCATCGCGGATGGGCGCGCCGCTGTCGTCGATGGGAATTTCGCTCCCATCCTTCCGAATCAGCAGCGTGTGATTAGCCAAACCGACGATCACGCCTTCCCTGAGCACCTTGTCGATTGGGCTCTCCACCGGCGCGCGGGTGTGCTCGTTCAAGATCCGAAAGACTTCCGTGGCTGGATGCCCAACCGCTTCATTCAATTTCCATCCGGTAATTTCTTCGGCGACGGGATTCATAAAGGTGATGCGGCCTTCCTTGTCGGTGACCAGGACGCAATCGCCGATGCTGGAGAGAGTGACGCCGAGCAGATCCTTTTGTTGCTGCAATTCCAGGCTACGCAGGCCGGCTTCGTGCAGCGCGACGTCACGTTCCTGGAGAGCTTCCGCAATCCGCCGATAGGCCCAGGCGAGAATTCCGAGGTTAAGCAAGCCGCAGAGAAGGAAGACCTGGGTCCGCGTTCGTGTTGCCCGCTCGCTGAGGGCCGCGTCCTCTTTGAGCGCGGAGGCCTGCTTTTCCTTCACCTGCGCCACTTCCTTGCGCAGGTCGTCCATTAATTGCTTGCCGGAGCCGGATTGGATCTGGGGAAGAGTTGCCTCGAATCCCGCGCTCCGGCGAAGTTCAATGGTGGACCGAAGCTCCGCCATTTTCCGCTGGATCAGGTCCGTCACCTTCGCGGCCTCCTCCGGAGCCAGAACGACGCTGGAACACTTGCGCAGTTTCTCCAGATCCGCCGGGAGCTGTGCCGTCGCCTGGTTAAATGGCTGCAAATAACTCTCGTCGCCGGTGATGACGAAGCCGCGCTGCCCGGTCTCGGCGTCCTTCACGACCGATTCCAATTGCTCAAGCCGGGTGATTCCATCGCGCCGAACCTGCTCGCGGGCGCGCACCTCAAGAACACGATTCCCGAACCAAAAGGTGGCGAACATGGAGCCGGCAACCACCGCGGCCGTGACGAGAAAAACGCTTAGGATAACGCGAAGTCTTACGGCCATGGACGAAGACTCTGTAAGACTGCCGCGGCGTTGCCAATAAATAATCCGCGTAGAAGGCTTCGCCTCACGCGGCTGCGGCCGACACGGCTGCCGGATCTTCGCGATGGAAGAAAGTGACCCACCTTCGCCAAAGGCTATGGCGGGCAGGCGTGTGACGAGATGAAAAGTTGAGAGCTACAAGACGCCGAAGTTCAATTGCTCGGCTTTACCGAACCACCCGCATTTTGCCTTCGCCGACTTCCCACGTTTTCCCATCGGGTGTGCGGACGTAGATGGGCTTCTTCGCCAGATTGGAGGTGTAAATCAGAGTCTCCACCGGCTTGTTGCTCACGAGTTGAATCAACCACAACGCCACCGCGTCCGTCTTCGGACCGCTGTGAGCAAGGCTCTTTGAGAGAGCATCGACACGCTCGGATTTTGTTCCGTCCGCCGAAACCGTGACACGAAAGTGGCCGGCCATTACGACCTGGTCGCTGTATTTTGCGGCGGCGAGAGCGTAAACGAGCAGGCGTTTGCCATCGGGATCACTCAGAACCACGTAATCATAGCGAGTGTCGAAAAGCTTACCTTTCAGAGCCGCCATGGCGGTTTCTCTCGCCCGCTTCCGGGCTGCATCGGAAGCGCCCCGATCGGGGTTCTGGCTGACACGGGTCAGCTCATTCCCCAGGCGTTCGAGTGTTGGAATATCGAACTCGCGAATCCCGCCGGCGAATGCCGTGGCGACTCCGCAGGTCACAAGGAGAATGGCGACGCGGCGCATCATTTCTTTTTCGAATCTTCGATCCCGAGCGAGCGAAGTAATTCGGGAGTCATCTCGAAGATTTTGTCGCCCACAAAAACCCAGACTTTGGCGTTATCATTCACCATCCCGACCGACACGATGACTTTGTCGCGCAGACTTATATACACACAGGTCTCCAGCGGTTTGTTGCTCACGATTTGAGACATCGAAACCGTGAGAGGCTTTTGTCCTTCCATTCCCTTCGGCGGTTTTGGAGAAAGCAAAAGAGAACGCGACAATGCGTCGACTCGTTCGGCCGTGCCGCCGTCTGTTGAAACAGTGACTCGAAAATGGCCGCCCATTACGATCTCACCAGGCTTCGTCGGCAGGGCGTAGACGAGGAAGCCGCTGCCATCCGGGTCGTCGAGGACAAGGTAGTCGTAATGGATCTTGAAGAGCCGCTTTTTTTTTAGCGCGTCGATGGCCGTCTGTTTCGCGCGTTTCCGCACGGCATTGGTCGCTCCCCGGTCCAGTTGCTGACTCACGCGGTTTAGCTCCCGGCCTGACTGCGCCGTCGTCGTCAGATTGAATTCGCGAATCTCGCCGGCGAATGCCGAAGTTAACGAAAACAGAGCCGTGATGACGAGGAGAACGCTGCGCACTCGGAGGGTTTACCACGTCCTGGCTCAGACCTCCGAGCCTTTTTTGCCGCATGCGACCTGAAGTGAGCACTGGCTTGCTTCGTGCTCGAATTGGCCCCTGTTATGGACCGACGCCGCATTTCTTTGACCTGCTTTCTTCTCATCCTGGCCGGCGTTGGTTTCCTGAAAAGAGATTCACTCTTCGGTCCTCCGCCCGGTCAACTCAGCGCTAGCGAAGCGAACACGCGACGCCTGCACGTCGCCGACATCGAGGAACAAAGAGTGGCCCGGGTGGCGAAAAGACAGGCCGAATTAAAAGAATGCCAGACGCAGGCGGAGGGCCTGTCGCAGACGCTGGCCTTGAAGCGCGCTGCTCTCAAATCCTCCTCCGACGAAACAGCTCTCGCTGCAATCAACCAGGAGACGGCGCGGCGCGACGCCTTACTCCAGCGCATCAAGATCATCGAGTCAGAACTGGAGAATGCCTATTACGTTACGCCTGTCCCGGTGAAGTCGGCTCGCCGCTCCCCCGCGGAGAAGGCCGCGCTGCCTTACGCCGACGAAGAACTCGTGGAACTCGAAGCGGAGCCAGTCAATGTGCGTAATCGTCTTTCGGAGAAAACGGATCCGTTCTTGGCCGCGGGTAACTTCGCCGAATTGGATCGCATCGCCGCCCAGCTGCGAAGTTCCAAAGTCCAGTGCGCCAACGGCACCTGGCATCTGCGCTGTTTCTACGATGGCTTCGCCATGCTTTCCGATTACCTGCCCGGGAGCGCGTGGACCGATCGAATTGCAACCTTCCAGGCGTGGATCAAGCAGTATCCCGATTCCATCACTCCGCGCTTGGCGCTGGCCAACGTGTGGGATGAATGGGCCTGGCGAGCGCGTGGCGGCAACTACGCATCGGATGTTTCGGGAAAGGGCTGGCAGCTTTTCGAGGAACGGCTCAAAAAGGCCGCCGAGGTGCTGGAAGAGGCACGCAACCTGGAAGAGAAATGTCCGTTTTGGTGGGATCTCTCCCAGCGAGTCGCGCTCGGGCAATCCTGGGATCGCGCGCGCTACGACCGGCTTTTTGCGGACGCCGTTTATTTCGAGCCGCTCTACTCCGCATTTTACGCGAACAAGAACAACTACCTGTTGCCCCGCTGGTTTGGGAGGCCCGGGGAGTGCGCCGCCTTCGCCGAGGCCGCCGCCAATGAGTTGGGCGGCGAGGAGGGCGACATTCTTTACGCTCGTCTGGTTTGGCGACTCCATGCGATGGATACCATCAAAACGGGCTCGATCACTGAGGGCGCGGGAGCCTCATGGCCACGAGTGCGAAAAGGTTTGGAGGCGATCCTGCGCCGCTACCCGAACTCAATCGCGGCGGCGAGCGAACTCTGCTACCTCTGCTGTCAACACGGAGAGCACGAACGCATGAAACAACTTTTCGTGCAGATCGGTCCGTTCGTGGACACGACGATGTACTACGACAACACGCGTTTCCTCCAGGATCGCCGGAAAGCATTCCAGCAGTAAGAAGCGTCGGCGTACGTTTCAGAAGGAGCGCTTGGCCGTAAACCCGCTCGGACAAGCAGCGGTGCAGAGGTGCTTGTACCAAGCACCTGTTCGACGGTTAAGCGTTCGCCGCGGCGAGCGCCTCTAATGCCTCGACATAACCGTTTCGACGAAGCTCAAGGCCGTGAGTTCAACCAAAGGGCGAGGCGGCTACAGCATTAGACTTTCCGCGCCTAACGAATTCAATCGCGGCGCACACGCAAATAGGAAGGGAACCTCGGCAGCCCTTTGGCAGTTAATCCCTGGAACCGATAGGTGATGACGGTCCCGATCGGTGGCGGCGAATCCCGCTCGGCGTCGGTCAAGCCGCTCCCAATCGAGAATTCGCGGCCGTCGTCCGTCCGCACGCGGAGCGCTCCGAGCTTGCCCGCGAATTTTCCGTTCCCCTGTTCGTGCGCGATAACTGTCGCTTCCGCATCGTCGAAAGGTTTTACCTTGAGCAAGGTAGGCGAACGTCCTGCCTCGTAGGCAGACCCGGGCTGGCGCAACATCAGTCCTTCGCCGCCTTCCCGAACGACACGATCGCGCTCGGCGAGGAGTTGGTCGATCCCCGTGCAGCGTTCTTGCACCACGACTCTAACGAAGCCATTTCCTTCCGAGACGGTCGCGCGCAGGAATTGCATTCGCTCTTCAAAAGCGCCTTTCGCCTGAGGGGCGTCGAACACCATATAGCGGACGCGTTTCCAGCGGTCGTCCGGTGTCTCTGAACGAACGATGCTCATGGTCTCTTCAAACTTCCCGTGGCCAATCCATAACTCTCCGTCCAAGACGATGTCGCGCGGCAACTCCGCGAGAAAATAATCTGGCGCGTGAATAAGATTACCTTTGCGGCTCCATAGCTTTTGGCCATCCCAAAAGGCACGGAGGCCATCATATTTCTCACCCATCCACCAGCCGGTTGGGTTGATGGATGAGTTCCAAACATTCGCGAGAAGCAAATGTGGCGTTTGGTTTTCCGTCGACGGAGTGGCGGCAGCGGGGTCTCTCTCTTTCGCCGCCAGGCCGCCAGTCAGAAAGAAACCAGCCGCCAGTACAATAAGTGTCGCTCTGCATTCGGGGGGAATGTTCATGCCCGAGAGATTCGGAAATTCCAACTCGCGCTGTCAAGCCTTCCCTCGCCCCCTCTTGAGCTCGTTAGGCCGACAGCAATCAAGGAGCGGCGGTTTGTAACCGCCGTTTTATTAGGTCGGCGGTTTGAAAACCGCCGCTCCTTGTTCTCCGACGTCGTTCACAGCAGTGAATCGAGCAGCTTGGCGAGGCGGTAGCCGGCAAGGGTCACACGCTGGTCGGTGACGTTGCGAGCCTTGTTCACGTAGGCCTCGTTAAGTGTGACGGGCGCGTAGGGCGGGCCATGGACTGCGAGCGGCCCATAGGCGGTGCTCTTTGCGATAGCAAAGGTCTGATTTGCCCAAGCCTGATAATCCTGTCCAATGCTGTTCCAAAGCGGGCCGGGCGTGTGTCCAGTCATGACTGCGGTGGTCCGGTCGGCGAAAGCCTTGGCTTTGGCCGTTGCCGGCCGGGCCCCATTTCCCGGAACAACCGACTTGCCCTTGGCCCGGTCAAATGAGGCTCCGTAAGCGCCATCCCAGAAATGATGAAGGTTTTGGCGGGATGGATCATTGGCGACCGTGATGCCGTTGCCTCCAGTGGATCCTCCTGGCTCCGAGCAATGCAGGGGCTGGTGGATGTCGCCGACGAGGTGAATGAGAAAGACGATGGCCCTGGCCTGTTTCAGTTTATTCGCAGGTGTGGCCGGCGCAGCCGCGGCAGCTCGATAGTCCGCGATGTTTTTCGCGATGCCATTGAGGATGTTCGCCTTCTTCGGCAGCGTCCCGCCGTTCAGAGGCGTGTCGATGAAGTGCCAGTCTCCCGTGCCCTCAAAGCCGGGACTGCGCTTCACATCATCCGGAAAGCAAGCGGCCGAAACGGAGTTGTAAGGAGCTTTGCCGTTCTTGATCAACTTCACGAGATCATCAAGCTTCTTTTGTTTGGCCGCCGGGAGTCGGTCGTAGGCGATTTTTGCCACATACATGTGGCCGTCGTCGCTATAAGCGAGAGCTTGCGCGGCGAGAGCCGCCAGAATGCAACTGACTATGACAAGGTAAGATTTCATAGGTCCTTCTCGGTGTTGGGGTGGTGTTGCTGGGGATGTGAAATGGG
>Ga0193726_1000722_pt1 | contig 31516 bp, 25 predicted proteins | sample H2c1metaG_FD_144928 | JGI IMG/M metagenome (GOLD analysis project Ga0193726, IMG submission 144928) | Soil microbial communities from a riparian zone of the East river system, Colorado, United States - H2c1 | ecosystem: Environmental > Terrestrial > Soil > Riparian zone | place: USA: East River... | reverse complement strand
TCCGATCTCTGCATTGAAATGCAATACAGTCCCGGCGACGAAACCGGAGCGCACCACTCTCGATGTTGCCACCATCGTGCTATTCCTGGCGATGGCGATCATTTTGTCCGCGCTGTGGGGCTATTTCGCCAGCAGTCATGGCATGTTGAACAATGCGCGTACCGCCGGGCTGGCTGCGTGGCTGGCACAGACTACGGTCTTCATCGCGGCGGCATTCACCATGCTGATCCGGTCGCCCGCTGCCTTGCGGCGCGTAGGCTGGCGATTGGGTTCATTGAAGGCCTACGCAGCGGTGTTGGCGGTCACCTTTGGCGTTGTCGCACTCGCCTTGGCCATTGCTTATCTGATGGGAGGCCTGCTTTACGCGCCCCAGGTGACTGCCATGCAGGCGGTCGCAACGGCGCCGATTCTATTCATTCCATCGTGCCTGTTCGCGTTTGCGGAAGAGTTCGGTTGGCGCGGTTTTTTGTTGCCGCAATTGAGCCCGTTGGGAGTGCGCCGCGCACTACTGGTGTCCGGTGCCTGTTGGTTTCTTTGGGAATTGCCGCTCGTGGCCTTTGGGTTGCTCGATGCATCGCTGATCCGGTTAAACCTGCCGGTCACTCTGATGCTGCACTTTCTCCAGACAGTCAGTGTCGGCGTTGCTCTCGGATATCTGCGGTTACGGTTCGGTAGTATTTGGCTTCCTACGTTTGCGCACGGCTCACTCAATACGCTGGGGGCATTCGCGTTCTTTTATTTTGCAGAGAAACAGCCGTTCATCGGAGATTTTGCAGGGTATGTCGGAACCTCGTTGCTGGTGGTGCTTGCGGCCTCCTTGCTCGTCGCTTCGCGCAGGCTCGAGGGTCGGACTCAATCGACTTAGCTGTGTCCGGAGCTGCCGAACCCGCCCGCGCCGCGCGCCGTGGCCGAAAAATCCTCGACCACTTCAAACGCAACTTGCACGACCGGGACGATCACCATCTGCGCGATCCGATCGCCGGGGTTGATGGTGAAGGCCTGCGTGCCCCGGTTCCAGACCGATACCATCAGCGGGCCCTGGTAATCGGAGTCGATCAAGCCGACGAGATTCCCCAGCACGATGCCGCTCTTGTGGCCCAGGCCTGAACGCGGCAGGAGCATGGCGGCAAGAGCAGGGTCCGCAATATAAATTGAGACACCGGTCGGTATCAGTTCCGCGCTGCCGGGCGCCAATAGGAGCGGCGCATCGATGCAAGCGCGCAAGTCCATGCCCGCCGAGCCGGGAGTGGCGTGCTGCGGCAACGGAAATTCGCGGCCTATGCGCGGATCCAAGATCCGCAGCTTGACTGTGCGTTGCATCGGAGGAGCCTAAACTCGGCGCGGACGACGGCCGCGCACACGCTCGCGCGGCAGCGCGGCTATGGTTCTGCGTTTTCGCGCGCCGCGCCGCGGGCTGCCGTCCGGAGGGGGCAGGCGTTTGGCAATGAGCGCGATGAGTTCGCGCGCCACGTCGATTTTCGGCCCGCGCGCCACCTCCATTTTGCCGCCGGGCCAGATGACGGTGAGCGCGTTGTCCTCGCAGTCGAATGCAATGCCGTCGCCGACTTCGTTCGCCGCGATCATGTCGAGCTTCTTGCGCTTGAGCTTGATGCGCGCATTGTCCTCCACATCATTGGTTTCGGCCGCGAAGCCCACCACGAATGGACGCTTCGCCATGTCGGCCACCGACTTGATGATGTCGGGCGCGGGTTCGAGTTCGAGCTTCACCGAACCGCCCTGTTTCTTGATCTTTTGTTTGGCCACGGTCACCGGCTGAAAATCAGCGACGGCCGCGGCCGCGATGAATATATCCGCATCGCCCACCTGCCGGTGAACCGCGGCGTACATGTCGCGCGCGCTTTCCACATTGATGCGCGTCACGCCCACCGGCGTCTGCAGCTGCACCGGACCGGTAACCACCGTGACATGCGCGCCGGCCTCGCGAGCCGCTTCCGCCACGGCAAATCCCATTTTTCCCGAGCTGCGGTTGGTGAGATACCGCACGGGGTCCAAGCGCTCGCGCGTGGGGCCGGCCGTGATCAGCACATTCAGACCCGCTAAAATGCCCGCATTGACCGGCGGCGCCAGCACGGCTTCCGAAAGCTGGACAGGTTCCCACATGCGGCCCGCGCCGACTTCCCCGCAGGCCTGGTTACCCGACGCGGGCCCCAAAATGCGAATTCCGCGCGCAATGAGCGTTTCGACATTGGCCTGCGTGGCTTTGTTCGCCCACATGACGCGGTTCATCGCAGGCGCCAACAGAATCGGCGCTTCGGTCGCGACACACAGCGTGCACAACAGATCGTCGGCCCGGCCCCCCGCCAGCCGCGCCAGAAAATCGGCGCTGGCCGGCGCAATCAACACGATTTGCGCCCAGCGCGCGAGCTCGATATGACCCATGGCCGCTTCCGCCGTGTTGTCCCATAGATCGCTGCGGGTGGGACGGCCTGATACGGCTTGAAACGTCATCGGCGAGACGAAGCGCTGCGCGGCGGAGGTCATCACGACTTGAACGTCCGCGCCGCGTTCGATCAGCCGCCTGACCAGATCCGGGCTTTTGTACGCGGCAATGCCGCCGGTCACCCCGAGCAAAACTCGCGTCTTCGGGGTCATTGAATGTGCTTCAGCTCTTTGAAGCGATCGATGTCGCTTTCGAATTGAATGCTCATCGATGATTCCTCGGCGCGCTTCTGTTGCAGGTTTTGCTGCTGCGTGCGCATATCGGTGGTGAGCCGCACCAAATCCTCGGCCATCTGATCCGGCATCGGCGGGGCCTTGGGATCGTCGCTATAGGGCCGGTAGCGCAGGGTATCGCCGCGCATTTTCTTCATGCGGCCATTGAGGGTCTCGAGAAATTGATTGGTCACCTTGATCTGGTCCGCCACCAGCTGCACGCGCTGGTCGCGCAGGCGTTCAATTTCTTGCACCGACGCAAACGTATTCAACAAGTTCTTGTCGCGACTCTGGCTCTGCTGTGCCTCAATTTTCCTGCGCTCATCGGCCGCCACCTGCTCTGCAGTTTTCTGCGCCTCGAGGTGGTTTATCTCATAACCCCGCGAGTTGAGGATATGCTGCTCCTGGGAGGCGTATTCCGGCGGGACGCGGTCTCCATAGTGCGTCACGCCGTCAGCGTCGACCCACTTGTAAAGGACGCGGCCATTATTGCCGGGGCCCGAAGCCGGCGGAGCGCCTTGCGCAACCCCGAAGGCCAGCAGCGCGCATACGCAGGGGAACCAAGCGACATTCTTCAAGAATCTATCCTCAAGATGAAGCGGCCGCCATTGTGAGGGGAGCGGGCGGCGTTTTCTAGGGGCAATTCCTCAGTCTGCGAGGCCATACCGCTAGTCCGCGAGGCCATACCGCTCGCGATACAGCTTCATGCTCGAGAGGTCACCCGCCTCGCCCATCTTGGAGACATGGTGCATGAGGTCGGCCAGATTGACCACGGAAATCACGGGTATTTGGTACTGGCTGCGCACTTCTTGCACTGCCGAAAAGTCACCGCCGGAAGCGCGTTCCTGGCGATCCAGCGCGAGCAGCACGCCGGCAGGCGTTGCCCCGGCCCCCCGGATAATATCGATGGACTCGCGAATGGCCGTCCCCGCCGTGATCACATCGTCGATGATCAAGACGCGGCCCTGCAAAGGGCTGCCCACGATCATGCCCCCCTCGCCGTGATCCTTGGCCTCCTTGCGATTGAAGGCAAAGGGCATATTGCGCGTATGCCGTTCCGCCAGGGCCGCCGCGGTAATGGTCACGAGCGGAATGCCTTTGTAGGCGGGACCGAACAGCATGTCGAACTTCAAGCCGGAGGCGGCGACCGCGGCCGCGTAGGCGCGCCCCACCGCGGCGATCGCGGCACCGGTGTTGAACAGTCCGGCATTGAAAAAGTAAGGACTTTCACGGCCGGATTTGAGCGTAAAGCTGCCGAACCGCAAAACGCCCAGTTCGACGCACAGGTCGATGAACTCACTTTGATACGCCAAGGTCATGGGGACTGATATTATCGTGCGCGATGCGCATCGTCACGAATCCTGCCTGCCTTTGACCGAATCGACCAAGCCCACCTTGCTGCAGGCGCTGGGCGATAAGCGCATGATGGCGGTGCTCCTGATGAGCTTCGCTTCCGGGTTGCCGTTCAACCTCACGAATTTTACCTTGCAGGCGTGGTTGGCCTCGGAAGGCCTGAACATCAAGACCATCGGCATCTTCTCGCTGGTGGCACTGCCCTACAACATCAAATTTCTCTGGGCACCGTTTCTCGATCGCTACTTGCCGCCGTTTTTGGGAAGGCGCCGTGGCTGGATTCTGATTTATCAGGCAGGACTCACGGTCTGTATCGGCGTGATGGGATTCAGCTCTCCCACCCGAGAGCTGCCGGTGCTCGGCGCCATTGCCGTGCTGCTGGCTTTTCTATCGGCCTCGCAGGACATCGTGATCGACGCCTATCGGGTGGACACCATTCCGCCCAGCGAACGCGCGCTGGCGGCGGCCGCCGCGGCCTTCGGTTATCGCACGGCCGCCATGCTGGCAGGCGCAGTGCTGGTCTACATCGCCGGCAGTTTAGGTTGGCGCCTTCGCATTTTATTCGTGGCGTGTCTGATGGCGGCAACCATGCTCGCGACGCTGTGGGCGCCTGAGCCGGCCGTACCCGGCGAGCGGCCCGCAACCTTGGCGGCGGCCGTATGGCAGCCGCTGCGCGCGTTGCTGGCGCAGAAAGGCATGTGGGGTTTTTTGATTCTCATTCTTCTTTATAAAGTGGGCGATGCGCTGGCATTGAGTCTGTACAGCACGTTCATGATCCAAGGCGTGGGATTTTCACTGCACGAACTGAGCATTTTCGGCAAGGTCAACATGACCGTGTCCACGATGATCGGCGTGGCCCTCGGCGGCTGGCTCTATATGCGCTGGGGAACGTTCCGGTCGCTGTTGATTTTCGGCATTGGCCAGTCGCTTACCAACCTGTTGTACATGTGGCTGGCCTTGGCCGGTAAAAAAATCTGGCTGCTGGCGCTCGCGACCTGTTTGGATACCATGGTCGGGGGCATGGGTCAGGCGGCGTTCGTCGCGTTCATGGTGTCGCTGTGTTCGGCGAATTTCAGCGCGACGCAGTACGCGATTTTATCCGCTCTCGCCGTGCTGCCGCGTAATGTAACCGGCTTCATCGCGGGATTTTTGGTGCCGGTCGTGGGGTGGGCCAATTTTTTCACCATCACTTGCTTGAGCGCGGCGCCAGGATTGATCCTGCTGGTGGTTCTGCGAAAGCCCTTGAACGTCGTGTCGGCGCGCGAAGCGGCCAACGCCGCGGCTTGACGGACGGCGCCTGCTTTATGCAGGGCTAGCGACGCAGTGAACGCTCGTGCGGATTGGACCAGGCGGTTCTCGCGTTATCCTCGAACTCGCGGCCCAAGTCCTCGGCTTCGACATCGACGGCGCCCGACCAATCTTCCGGTGCGTCGGCAACTTCGATGAGATCGTCGCGCAGATGCTCGTTCCAAGAATCGAAATCCAATTCCGCAACGGTACCATCGAAGTATTGAATCTCGATGGTTTCATCTTGATGATCGATAGCAACGACCTCAAAGAGCTCGTTGGTACCGCCCCGGTACCACTCGCCCACGATCGGCCTGATTACGTTCATCGGCGTCTCCCTCTGCCTGCTATGCTCCACGCAATTCAACTCCCAATGAGCCATTCGCGCAATATGTAATTTTTGCGCGCAGCAACATTACATGGTCGAACAGCTCATCAAGTTTTTTGTAGTCTTTTTCGTCGTGGTCGAGCCCATTTCCCTGATTCCTCTGTTCGCCGGACTGACTCAAGGGGCAAGCGCCCACTACAAGAAAAAAATGGCCGGCAAAGCGGCGGCGATCGCACTGATCATCTGTGTCTTGTTCGCCTTGGTCGGCGCGAAGTTTCTCGACGTCATGGGTATTTCATTGAGTTCGTTCCGCATCGCCGGCGGAACGCTGTTGTTCTTGATCGCCCTGGACATGGTTTTCGCACGCACGTCGGGCACCAAATCGACCACTCCCGAAAAAGAAGAAGCCAAGACGCGCGACGACATCTCCGTGTTTCCGCTCGCGTTTCCCTTCATTGCAGGTCCGGGGGCGCTCGCCACCATCTTGCTGACTTCCGGCGAGCTGTGGGGGAAACCCCTGCAATTCTGCGCCTTCTTAGGCGTAGTGTTCTTCGTGATGCTGGTTTGCTGGCTGCTGATGCTGGCGACGCCACGGTTGATGAAGGTGTTCGGCGTTACCGGCGCCAATGTCATGAGCCGGCTATCCGGCGTGATCCTCGCCGCGCTCGCCGTGCAGTTCATCATCGATGGCATTCGCGGCAGCTTTCTCTCTTCTTGAGTAGGCCAGATCCCAAACACCGTGACCCAGGCGTTCGCCGCGCCGCTCGAAGCGGGTGGGTGCTCTGAACTCCGGCCGGGCCACAAAGTTGCCGCCCGGGCTCAGTGATCGAAGCATCGGATTCGCGTTGCAGACGGCCAGCATTTGCTCCGCGTACCCCTGCCAATCGGTCGCAAGCCTCAAGGTGCCCCCGACCCGCAGCTTGGCCGCCACAATCGACACGAACGCAGGCTCGATCAAGCGCCGCTTGTGATGGCGCTTCTTGTGCCACGGGTCCGGAAAGAACACCAACACCTCATCGAAGGATTGGTCCGGAATATGGTCGCGCAAGACATCCACGGCGTCGTCGCAAATGACCCGCAAATTCTTCAATTGGTTTTGATGGGCCCGAAGCAGAAGCCTCCCGACACCTGAACGGTGTACCTCGATGCCCAGGTAGTCGATATTGGGATTGTTCTCCGCCAAACTCCCAATCACTTCCCCGGCCCCAAAACCGATTTCGAGACAGCGCGGTGCAATCCGGCCGAAAGCCGCGGCAAGGTCCAGCGCCGCGGCGCCGGATTCCATGCCGGGGCCGGAGTCGATGCCGTACGTGGGCCATAACTCACCGAGCGCTCGCTCCTGTGCGGGCGTCGTGCGGCCGGCCCGTAAAACGAAGCTGCGAATGCGGCGTTGTGTCTGCATCGGTGCAAATTCTGCCTGATATGATGTCGCAATGCGCAATACCTGGCTCCTGGCCGCCGCGTTCTTGGTCCTATCCGGCTGCGCAGGCTTGCCGCGGCACGTGGAGAAGACGCGGTCGGCGGCCTTTCAGAAGCCCGACGCCACCACGCTGGGCCGCATCGTCGTCAGCGACGAAGTCGGCAAAAATCTTTCCGGCATCAGGCTGCTGTCCTCGGGTGACGAAGCGCTTGCGAGCCTCATCACGCTGGCAGACCATGCCGAACGAACGCTCGACATTCAGTACTACATCATTCATGAGGACGACTCCTCCCGGACATTGCTGCATCATGTTCGCCTGGCGGCGGACCGCGGCGTTCGGGTGCGGGTGCTGGTTGACGATCTGAACACGGTGGGTGAAGACCGGCGCTTCATGCATTTGAGTTCGCACGCCAACGTCGAAGTGCGGCTCTTCAATCCCTTTACCGCCGGAAGGTTCTGGACGTGGACCCGCTTCATCGCCTCGGCCACCGATATTCGGCGCATCAATCACCGGATGCATAACAAATTGTTCGTCGCCGACAATGCGCTCGCCATCACCGGCGGCCGCAATATCGGCGATGCCTATTTCACGCTCGATCCGCACAGCAATTTCGTCGATTTGGACGTGGTGGCGGCCGGGCCCATCGTGCCGAGGTTATCCGCGTCGTTCGATGAGTTCTGGAACAGCAAGTACGCGATCCCGATCGGCTCGGTCGCTTCTGCGGTGGATAGCGAAGAGGCGCCGGCGCCCTTGGTGGAAGCCGAAACCTCGGTGACCGCCAATTGGCTGAAGCAGGAACTCGATGCGCGCAATGTACAGCTGAACTGGGTGCCGGCGACGGTGCTGGCCGATCAGCCCGCGAAAATCGCCAGCGAGACCTCCCCCGAAGAGGAGGTCACGATCGCCAATGACATCAGGGATCTGATGAAATCGGCGAATCAAGAACTCATCATCATGTCGCCGTACTTCATACCGGGAAAGCAGGGTGTCGCATTGATCAGCGGCCTGGTCGCTCGCGGCGTGCGCGTCCGCATCCTCACCAACTCCTTGGCGTCCACCGATTCACCGCTGGTTGATATCGGCTACGCGCGCTATCGGGTTCCGTTGCTGAAGCTCGGTATCGAGCTTCGCGAAATGCGGCCGAAGTTGGGACAAAAACACGCCCGCTTTCATCCTTTCCGCAGCGCGAATGCGAGCCTGCACGCCAAGGCATTGGTGATCGATCAAAAAATAGTCTTCATTGGCTCCCTGAACATGGACCAGCGCTCGGCCAAGACCAACAGCGAGATGGGTCTGGTGATCAGCAGCGCCGAAATCGCCCGGCAGGTCACGAGTCTTCTGGATGATCTCGACACGGACAGCAGCTACACGCTGCAATTGGATGCCAACGATCATGTCGAATGGGCGAGCGAAGATGCCGGGACGAAGAAGACCTGGCACAGGGATCCGGAAACCAGCCGAACCGAACGGGTTTGGCTCAAGCTCCTTTCGCCTTTCGCACCCGACGAAATACTCTGACCGGTCGGCTAGGATATCCTCAAGGTACTCAAATATTCCTTCACCTTGCCGCGAAACCCTTCGCTGCTGGTCACGGTGGCGCCGCCGGCCAATACCAAAATGAAGTCGCCTCGCAACGTGCGATTCACCTCTTTTACATAATTCAAATTGACCAGGCAGGAGCGGCTGATGCGCAGCATGGGCTGTGAGCGCAGCGCCAGTTCCGCCTGCTGCAGCGTGCTGCGGGCATGGAAATTATCCTTGCCGACGCGGATGACGACGTAGTTGCGGTCCGCTTCGATCAATTCCACCTGGGTTGCGTCGATGACATGCAAATGACCGCCGAACTCGGCGAGCAATCGCGGTTTCTCCTCGCCCGGAGTGCGGACCCCGCGCTCCAATTGCGCGAGCAAGCCCGCCAGCAGGGTCTGCCGTTCGGCGTTTGAGCTCAGATGCCGCGGCCGCACCCGCGCCAAGGTCCTACGAAACCGTTCCTGGTCGAAGGGCTTGAGCAGGTAGTCCACCGCACACACCTCAAAGGCCTCGAGCGCATAGGTATCGTAGGCGGTGACGAACACCAGCGACGGCAGCTGCGAAGGCTCCAGTGCCCGCGCCAGGTCAATGCCATTCAGCGGGTCCATTTGGATATCCAAGAACAAGAGTTGCGGCGGCGTCGTGCGAATCGCGGCCAGGGCGGCCGCGCCGTCGCCGAATTCACCGACCACGCGAAGATCTTTTTCTGCCTCGCAATATTCGCGCAGCGTGCGACGCCCGGCCGCCTCGTCGTCCACGATGATGACATCCATCATGTGCCGACGAGGGTCGTGGTGTGCAATTTGTCTGCCACCGCGACCTCGCGCAGAACGGGGGGCGACTCGCGTATGGCCGGCATGCTGATTTCGCTGATCCATTCGCTGCCGTGAGCGCCGGCAATGAGGCCGGCACGTCCCTCAAATTGAACGGCCATGCGCTCGCGCACATTTTTAAGGCCGATCCCGTCGGCGCCCATGGTTCGGTCCGCGCACACCGAATTGGTGATGCGCAGCAACAGGGTGTCGTTCGCCAGCGTTACGCTCACGCTCACGGTCACGATGCCTTGATGGCCCGACATGCCGTGAACCACCGCGTTCTCGATCAGCGGCTGCAAGATCAAGCTCGGCACCCAAACGGACGGCACTTCAAGCGGATTCGGCAGCACCACGATGAGGCGGTCGGTGAAGCGCCGCTGCTGCAGCTCCAAGTAGAGTCTTGCAAATTGCAGTTCATCGGCCAGCCGCGAAAAATCGCGTTCGCCGGCGTTGAGCAAACGCCGCAGCAGATCGGCGAGTTGCACCACCATCGATTGGGCAGCCTTTGGATCCCATTCGATATGTCCGCGGATCGTGTGCAACAGGTTGAACAGGGTATGCGGCGAGAGTTGCATACGCAGCGCCGCCAGGCGCGCGGCGCTCCACTCGCGCTCCAGCGCCGCGAGCCGCACTTCGGAATCGCGAAAGCGCGTATACAAAGCGAGTCCCGTCACCAGGGCCAGCCCAAATCCGTACGACGGCAGGAAACTCACGAAGCTGGCCAGCCACAGCGTGACCCAGAAAGGATCGCTCCACGCACCGGCTACTTGCGAGAGCGCGGTCCCATGCCACTGGTCCGTGAGCATGATGACCTCGGAGAGAATCATCACCGGATAGGCCATGGCGGAAAAGACCGCGCCGAGAATCAACTGCAACGGCAAGGCGATCAGGATCGGACGCCATTGCACCTTGAGGGAGGCCCAAAAAGACACCAGCAGCATGGGCAGCAACAACACATGCTGCAAAAGCCGCGCGTCCCAGCTGGCAAACACCATCACATTGGTCACGCGAGCAATGCCATTTCTCAAGCTGTAGATATATAAGAGATTCGAAATGGTCACATACACCCAGAACAGGCAGACGATGCCGAGAAACTGAGCCTGGGTCAGCCCTCCGGCGAAGCGCTGCGAAGATGGAGCCGAACCGATTCCGATCATGGGGCAAGCCTACCCCAACTCACCCCCAATTGCGGCGCCAGGGGGTACCCGCGGGACGAAATCGTCGCAATCCGGGACGAACTCGACATCCACATACACACGAGAACGCGTCTCGCGGCGTCTTATGGGGGTGTCTCATTCATTCACCCGAGGAGATAGAGTCATGACTAGATTAGCCACCAAGATACTGCTGTTGGGCGGTCTTGCCGGACTTGCCGCCGGTGCTGCGCAAGCCTCTGCAGAACCCATCGAAGCGCCCTCGCTGGTCGTGCGCTACAACCACGACATGCTGGCCACCGACAGCGGCGCGCGCGCCGTGTATCGTCGAATCGCGAGGGCGGCCGAACAAGTTTGCCCGAATGACGTCGCGCGTTTGACCAGTCCAGTGGTCATCGAATGCCGCCAGCGGGCCATCGCAGGCGCTGTCGACAAGATCCACAACGAGCGGCTCGCCCAGGTGCATGCGGCCGCCAGCTCGAAATCGGGTTAGCGAATGATGACGATTTAGCGGCCGGCCGCAGGAATGAGCAAGACGGTGCGCTGCACCACCGTCACATCGCCATCCTGCGAGCTGGTCGCATTCTGCGGCCGAGCCTGCTGCAGCGCCTTGCCCTCGGCCAGTTCCTCTGGCAGCCCATAGCTTTGATCGAATACCTGCACCGTAATGGGTGCCGCGGCTGAGTCGATCCGAAATCGCAGTCCAGCGCTCGGAAGATCGGCAAGCACCAAGGCGGTGTCTCCGCTGCGGAATGTGTGCAGCTTGGCACGCAACGGACCCGATGGCGTCGTGACCACCACATCCCGAACGTGCGCGCTCGCCGGAAAAACCACGAAGGCGGTGGGTGCACCTCGCGCCGATCTCACCAGCAGCTCAAATTGCGTCGCGGCTTGCGAAGCGCCCGAAGTTGCCAAAACCTCAAGCTGCGGTGCCGCCAATTTTAACGCGGGGGCGTCCGCAAAGAATCCTTTCAGTGGGTAGCCGGCGAAGCGGGGGCGCGGAACCGGATCGAACTTCGCCGCGCTTGCCATGGCGTGAGGCAAGCGAGGCCCAGCGGCCTGCGCCCACCAATGCGCATGGCCGCTATCGGCATCGACCCAGTACTCGAAGTTGACGCGCTGCGGCCAGCTCGGGGAGTACATCGGCAGCAGCAGCGTGATCGATATCCCGGCGAAGGTTACGGCCGCCCCCAGCAGCGTGACGAACTGACGTGCGACCTGAGTTGCGTTGGCCAACAGCGGCAGCAAGAAGCTGGCCGCCAAACAGAGCGTCGCGGTGGAAATGGGCCATGCGAGCGTGCCGAGCGCCGAGTACAGCAGCAACAACAGGGGCAGCAGGACCGCGAACAAGATGAGGCCGGGAGCCAGCGCGGCAAAACTGATCGCGCCTGGCGCGGGTGTGCGGTCCCGGACGAAGAACAGCAGGCAGGGTAGGGCTGCGAGCGCCGCCGCCCAGGCCGCGAGCAGCAGCAAATAGCTGGCTCCGGGTATGCTCAAGGCGCTGGCAACCGCGAACAGCGCGACCATCAGGCTGCCGCCAAACCAAAAACCCCAAAAGCCGGCGCGGCGTGCGAACCACGCCGCCACTGCACCGGCGCAGAAGAGCGCGAGCGCTGCGAATCCGATGTGCATGGCCAGCGGATGCGCTATCCAAGGCAGCGCGTCCATCGGTGGCGATCTGCCCAAAATCCGCAGCAGTGCGAGCACGCCTACGCTGAGCACGCCTCCCAGCAGCAGATTGGTGAGCGCACCGATCGCACCAAAGGTTGCCTGTCGCCCATTCAGCCGGCCTCGACGAAACAAGACAACCGTTTCAGCCAGCAATAACATCAATGCCACGAGGGCTGCCGGCAATACGAACCCGACCGGCCAGACCAGGACACCGCGCGCGAACACGTCGAAGAAAACAGAATCTTGCGCAGGCGGCCGCACGTCGGCCGAGTTGGCGAGCGCCAGCAGCGCGCCCAAGACGTTTTCGCCCTGATGCTGAATCGTGCCGGCCGATGCGTTGGCCAAGTTATCGAGGGGAGTGTGGTAGTGGCCGACATCGCCGATGAAGGCGAAATTAAATCCCTGATACGAGGCCGCCTTGAAGACCGTGAAGTCGGTGTTGTTCGGCAGCGTTTTATAAACCACGTAGCAGAGTGAGTTGGTGATGGGCCTAAGGATTGCCCCCGCGTACAAATGCATGAGCCAGGCATTCGCGGTCCCGGTTTCAAACATGAGGCTCGGACCGGAGACGCCGCGCGCCTCCATGTTGACCGCCGCCCAGACGTGGCCGGCGAGACGATGTTCGCGAGTAAACAGCAGTGCGCCCAGCAACCCTGCCTCCTCGCCGTCGGTCACGAGAAGCACGATCGGATGCCGGCGAGCGGGCATCACCGTGAGAATGCGCGCGATCTCGAGCAAGTTCGCAACCCCGGCGCCGTCGTCCGAGGCGCCGGCGCCCGCGGGCACCGAGTCATAGTGCGCGGCGAGCAGCACCGCGTCCTTGCCCGCCGCGTCACCGCCATAGGTCGCGACGATGTTCGTGGGAGTGCCGCACTCGCCGAAATCATTGCACACGAGCCCGGTCTGCAGCTCGGCCGCGTATCCTAACGCGGTCAAGCGCTTCACGATGAGCTCGCGCACGGCCGAATTGGCAGCGCTGCCGATCGGATGCGGCACATCATTGCCCACCAGCTCTTTTAGGATGGCCTCCGCCCGCGAGGCGGAGAAAACAGTCGGTGGGGCCAGAGGGCCCAGCGGAGCCGGGGTCCGGTATGCCAGCAGTGTCGCAGCGAGCAGCAGCGCAACCCCGGCGGCGGCGACGTTCAGTCCACGATTATTGCCAACTGCCATGACTAATCCCGCGTCTGTGCTTCGGCCTCGTAACGCTTGATGCCGTCGAGAATTTCCGCATGCGCGAGCTCGATGCCGGACCAGCCTAGAACCTTGACCCACTTGCCAGCCTCGAGATCCTTGTAGTGCTCGAAGAAATGCTGGATCTGCCTGAGACGGATCTCCGGCACATCGGCGATGGTTTTCCAATGCGTGAACAGAGGACAGATGTCGTCGGCCGGGACGGCCAGCAGCTTGGCATCGCCCCCTGCCTCATCGTCCATGCGCAGCACGCCCAAAGCCCTGCAGCGCACCACCACGCCCGGCAGCAACGGGAAGGGCGTGTGCACCAGCACGTCGACCGGATCGTCATCATCGGCAATGGTGCGCGGCACGTATCCATAGTTGGCCGGGTAGTGCATCGAGGTCATCATGAAGCGGTCGACGAACAAGGCGCCCGACTGCTTGTCCACCTCGTACTTCACCGGATCAGACTGCATCGGAATCTCGATGATGACATTGAATTCCTGCGGAACGTGCTTGCCGGCCGTTACATCATGAACGCTCATCTCGATCCTCTCATGGTGGCGAATCGCCGCAAGATACGCGCAACCGCACATCCGCACTAGTCGATTGCGATGCCGTGCGGCTGGACGCCCGCGGCGAACGGCGAGCCGGCAACCGCGGTGAGCGCACCGGAGGTGTCGACGGTGTAGGCCGACACGTTGTTGGAGTTGAAATTCACGGCATACACAAACTGACCCGAAGGATCGATCGCGACACTGATCGGCAAGGCGCCGGCCGCGGCGGCGGATACGAACGTCAATGCGCCGTTGCTCGGCGTGATGGCGTAAGTGGCAACCTGGTTTGCGGCGTCAACGTTTGCCGCGAAAACGTAGCGTCCCGCGGGGTCGACGGTCAGCGATTCCGGGTTGGTTCCGGCTGCGAAGGGCGAGCCTGGGACTGCCGTCAGGGCGCCGGTGGAGGCGGTGAGGGAGTATGCCGACAGGCTGTTTGCACCCTCATTGGCGACGAAGGCGAATGCCTCCGTCGGGTCGATGGCAATCGACACCGGGCCCGCGCCGGCAGCGAACGGCGATCCGGATATGTTGCTCAACATACCGTTGCTCAAGTCGATGAGAAATACCGTGACATTGTTGCCGGTGAAATTCGTGACGTACAGGAAATTACCATTGGGATCGATCGCCAGGGATGCCGGTTCTGCGCCCACGTTGAACGGCGAGCCCGGCACCGGCGTCAAGGTACCGTTATCGATGGCGTAAGCCGACACGTTGTTGGAAGTCAGATTGGCCACAAAGAGATAGTGATCCGTCGGATCGACGGCGAGGGCGTCGGGACCGCTGCCCGCCGCCGTGGAAAGATCCACCGTCGTCAGGGCTCCGGTGGCGGCATCGATGGAAAATACCGAGACCGAACTCGATCCGCTGTTCGCCACAAACAGGAATTGACCGTTGGGATCGACGGCGAGCGCTGTCGGTGCCATGCCGTTCGCGGCAAACGGCGAGCCGCCGATGGGCGCCAACGCGCCGCTCTCGATGGCATAGGCCGATACTGTGTTCGATTGCCGATTCGCAACATAGGCAAAGCGTCCGGTCTGCGTGCAAGTGACGATGACGTTGGTGATGCTGGCCTTGTCGATGGTGCCCGAACCGTTGCGCACGGTGCAGGTTTGCGCCGGATTGGAGGGCTGGGCCTTGATGGTGACCGCGTAGGCATCGTTGTTCGCGAGCCGATCGCCGAAATCGAAACCGCCGTTGGCGCCAAAGCTCAAGTCGTCGCTGCCGTTGATCTGCAGCACGAGGCCTGTTCCGCTCAATCCGGTCACGGTGCCGCCGACCGTGTACTTGGTTCCACCGGTCACGGGACACCCCGACAGGGCAAATCCCATGGCAATCACCATCACCACCGCCGTTGTCTTCACGAATGCTCTCCGGAAAATTTTACAACCGCCTTGTTCGACATCCGCAGCGCGAATTCATGCCTTGTCTTTGGCGCAAATTCGCGTCAAGAAATGTGTAGTTGAGACATCGTCCCAGCCGGGAGACATCGTTCCGGCCGTTCCTGCCTGGCCGGCCGAAACATTGTAAGCTTTGCGCCTCATTTTATTGTCATCAAATGAACGGAGCGGGACATGCGCTATCACCTGCTTGGATCAACCGGACTGTATGTCTCAGAGCTGTGTCTGGGCACCATGACTTATGGAGGCAACCAGGGGATTTGGGAAACGATCGGCAATCTGCCGCAGGATGCTGTCAACGAACAGGTGAGGTTCGCCGTTGATGCGGGTATCAATTTCATCGATACCGCCAATGTTTATTCCACGGGCAGGTCAGAATCGTTGTTGGGCCAGTCGCTAAAATCGCTGGGACTGCCGCGCGAGCAACTCATCGTGGCAACGAAGGCCACCGGCTCGATGGACGATTCGCCGAATGGCCGTGGGCAATCGCGGCACCATTTGTTCAATCAAGTGGACGCCAGCCTCAAACGCCTGCAGCTAGACTACATCGATCTGTATCAATTGCATGGCTTCGACCCACTGACGCCTTTCGAGGAATCGCTGTCGGCATTGAATGACCTGGTCCGATCGGGAAGGGTACGATACATCGGCCTGTGCAACATGGCGGCATGGCAAGTCATGAAGTCTTTGGCCGTGTCCGAGCGCCTGAACCTGGCCAAATTTGTAAGTGTGCAGGCTTACTACACCATCGCCGGGCGCGATCTGGAGCGCGAACTCGTGCCCCTGCTGCAGGATCAAAAGCTGGGTTTGATGGTGTGGAGTCCCTTGGCGGGCGGATTGCTGAGCGGCAAGTTCAGCAATGCGGAGGATAAGGGCCCGGCCGGCTCGCGGCGCGGTGCCTTCGATTTTCCCTTGGTGGACAAGCTACGCGCATTCAAGTGTGTCGACGCCATGCGTCCCATGGCCACCTCGCGAAATGTTTCCGTGGCGCAAATCGCTCTGGCATGGTTGTTGGCCAAGCCATTCGTTACAACTGTGATCATTGGCGCAAAATCGATGGATCAGTTGCGCGACAATATCGACTCGACGCGTGTTCAGCTTAACGACGCAGAGGTCAAGCAGCTCGACGAAGTCAGTGCATTGCCGGCGGAATACCCCGGATGGATGCTGGCATACCAAGGCCAGGCTCGCGCCAAAGCGCCGGTCAAGGAGTGATGTCGCCGATGGCCGACAATTTACCAGCTTCAATGAACCAAGCGGCGCCGCGCCGCTCAAATGAGTGAAGGATAACCATGCCAATCTTCAGATCGGGTGAATTCAAGATCGCCGCACGGCTGTGCGCGGTGCTCATTGCCGCACTGGGCCCGCGCATTGCCGGTGCGACTCTGGGTGAAGCGGAGACCTCGGTGCAGAGCGATGTCGCGCAGCTGCGCGCCTCGATCAAGACCTCGGAAGATCGCGCAAGCTATCGCGTTCACGAAATCCAGCTGCCCTCAGGCACGGTGCTGCGCGAATTTGTCGCGCCGAGTGGCACTGTTTTTGCCGTGGCATGGCACGGGCCCAGCAAGCCGGACTTGCGCCAGGCGCTGGGCAAATATTTCGACGCTTTTGTATCCGCGCCCAAACTGAAGTTCGCGGATCGCAGGCACCTGCAAATTCAGCAAGGCGATCTGATCGTGCAGGGCAGCGGTCACATGCGCACCTTGTCCGGACGAGCCTACTTGGTGAGCGCCATCCCCGGCGGCGTCAGTCTTGGAGACTTGCAGTGATGACTTTGATGCGCGCGTTTCGAGCAGGCCTTGGCGCAGTCCTGTGCCTGTCGGCTATTTCCTGCGGCGGCGGCAGCGGCGGTTCCACTCCGCCTCCACCCCCACCTCCACCTCCACCCACATCCAATGTGGCGAGCGTCATCGTCGATCAGGGACCCAGCGGTAATAGCGTCAATACCTTGTTTACGTCGATCACCGTCTGCGCGCCCGGCAGTACGACAAGCTGCCAAACCATCGATCATATTCAAGTGGACACCGGTTCCTATGGCCTGCGCCTCATTGCGCCCCTGACAGTCACGCTGCCGGTGCAAATGCTGGCGAGCGGCAATTCTCTGGTGGAATGCACGCAATTCGTCGATGGCTTCAGCTGGGGACCCGTCGCCTTGGCGGACATCACAATCGCGGGCGAGACCGCGAGTTCATTGCCGGTTCAGGTGATCGGGGATTCCCGATTCCCCACCGTTCCCACAGGTTGTTCGGGCACGGGCACCGCGGAAGATACGGTCGCCACTTTCGGCGCCAATGGCATTCTAGGCATCGGTCCGTTCGAGTTGGATTGCGGCGATTGCGATACCAACGCCGCTGAAGGCGTTTATTACGCGTGCGCAAGCGCAACGAGCTGCACTGAGACGACGGTGCCGACTGCCATGCAGGTGTCGAACCCCGTCACGCACTTCGCCGCGGATAACAACGGCAGCATCATCGATTTGCCCGCGGTGGCGGCCACAGGTGCGGTGACACTCAGCGGCTCGCTCATTTTCGGCATTGATACGCAGTCGAACAATCAATCCGGAACCGAAACCGTCTTGACCCTCGACGGCATGGCGGAATTGGCCATCACATTCAACGGTGCGACCCTGGCCAATAGCTTCATCGATAGCGGCTCGAATGGCATTTTCTTTGCCGACAGCAACATCCCAACCTGCACTGCCACGGGCCTGACGACCTTCTACTGTCCCGGGAGTACCCAAACGCTGGGGCTCTCAATCCAGGGCGCTAACGGGGCCATGGTGAATAACTTGACCTTCGGCGTGGGTAATACCCAGACGATGCTGAACGCCAACCCAACGTTCAATGTCTTTCCGCAGCTTGCCGGCACGCTTCCGGCCGGAAACGCGGGCACCTTTGACTATGGTTTGGCCTTTTTCTACGGCAAGCGCGTCGCCGTCGCGGTGGAAGGCAACATGACCTCAGTTGGTACGGGTCCTTACATCGCGTTCTAAAGCCACGGAGTAGTGGCTACCGCTCATGTTGCGAGGCAGGATAGACTGCCTCTCAAATGAATACCACGGCGTCTTCCACGGTGGCTGGCACTGGCAATCTCCAGCTCGAGTATGTGTCTTCTCGTAGCGTCGCCTCGCAACCGGCCTCATGGTGGCAGAGTGTCCTCGGTGTGGTGGGATTCGAGAAGCCGCCCGCCATCGAGCGAATCCGCATACCGGTGACCGCCAGCATGACGCGCTCGTTGAATGCGAATGACCTGTGCGAGGTGTGGCGGGTCGTAGGACCCCACATCCGCTTGTCGAGCGGCGACACGGCGCTGAACCGCGTGCAGTATCGCTTTTCCGACGATCTGTTGTTCGGTTCCCTCACCATCGCGGAGCGGGCAATCGATGCCCGCAGCGAAGCAGGGGCGTTGCTGCGCGCCACCGAGATCGCCTATCAAGAGATCTTCGACGTGCTGAACGAAACCGAACATCGGCACTTGATTCGGATTTGGAATTACCTTCCCGACATCAACGCGCAGGCCGGCGACGATGAGCGCTACCGGCACTTCAATTCGGCGCGCCAGATGGCGTTTCGCAAATCAGGAAGGGCGACCATGGGGACCGTGCCCGCTGCCTGCGCACTGGGCTCGCCCGCCGGCAGCCCGATATCCATTTATTTTCTGGCGGCGCGTAGGCCGCCCAAAATGATTGAAAATCCCCGTCAAACCAGCGCCTACCACTACCCGCCAAAATTCGGCAAGCATAGTCCGATTTTTTCGCGCGCCTGTGTTTGGGGCGGGTCCGGAAGCAGCAACTTATTCATCTCCGGTACCGCGAGCATCGTCGGCCACGAAACCATTCATCCCGGCGATGTCGTCGCGCAGACGCGCGAAACGATGATCAATATCGGCGCGTTGTTGGACGAGGCAAATCGCGTGGTCGGCGCGGGCCGCTATTCTCTGGAAGACCTGCAGCTCAAAGTGTACGTGCGCAATCCGTCGGATCTGGCGGCCATCGAGGCCACCTTGTCGCAGCTGCTGAAGTCCGCGGCCGACATCGTGTATCTGCAAGCCGACGTGTGCCGCGAGGATTTGCTCGTGGAAATTGAAGCCGTCGGCTAGACGATTGCGGGTCCGGCGCTACGGCTTGTATGGAAATGCCTTGTTGGGATACGGCGGCGGATCGGGAATGGGGCGCGGATCGCTTCGAATTTCCTCCTTCAACAGATCCAATGCGGCTTTGAGCTGGGCATCCGATCCCGAGAAGGTTTCGTGCGGCAGATTGTCGACGACGATGTCGGGGTCGACGCCGTGGCCCTCAATCAGCCACTTGCCCTCCGGACCATAGACGCCGGTTTCCGCCGCCGTGGCGATCCCACCGTCGGCTTCGAAGTTATTGGCGCCTAGCCAGATCCCGCCGCCCCAGGTGCGCACACCGATCGTCTTGCCCAACTTGAAGCGATGAAATCCTTCGGTGAAGGCCTCGCCATCGGATGCGGTTTCCTGATCGCACAGGACCACCATGTGGCCGCGAAACGCAAACTGCATGTTCCACTCGGAATTGCCCACCCGCGGCTGCCAGTAGAACCACGCTTGCCGCATCAGCTTTTCCAACAGCCAGGAGTCGATGTTTCCGCCGTGGTTATGGCGAACGTCGATGATCAGGCCCTGGCGTTTGTAGATGGGATAGTAGTCCCGAGCCCACTGATCGATGTCCTCAGGGCCCATGGCGCGCAAATGCACGTAACCGATTTGCCCGCCGGACTCCGCGTCCACCTTGAGGCGGCGGGTGTATTCCCATTCCGAGTAACGCAGATTCACCTCATCGGCGGCCTTGATGGGTGTGACCAGCACGTCGCGAGTCTCGCTGGAGGAGGATCTGACCCGCAGCAGCACTTGGGAGCCGGCCTTGCCGCGCAGCAGCGCGCGCTCATCGGTCGCGCCAAGCGCGCTTTCTCCGTTGATGCTGACGATGACTTCGCCCTGCTTGACGCGCGACTCCGGGCGATCCAACGGCGGCGCGGTGTTGGGCAGATCCGGGTCGTGCAGGTACACATGCTCCACCACGAAGCCGCCTGCCTTTTCATCTTTCCTCAAGCGGGCGCCGAGCGCGGCTAAATCGATATGGTCGGCTGGCTTTCGGACATCGCCGCCGTGTACGAAAATGTGCAGCGCCGATAGCTCGCCCACCATTTGCGCGATCACCTCATTCAACTCTTCGCGGTCAGATACACGATCCACCAACGGCAGATAACGCGCGCGCATGGCGTTCCAATCGACCCCCTGCATATTGCGGTCATAAAAATAATCTCTCTCCAGCCGCCACGCATCGGAGAAAATTCCGCGAAAATCCGCGCGCGGATTAGTGAAGAAGGACCAAGCGGATAAGTTGATGGTCGACTTGGCGAGTGCCTTCTGATCCGCGAATGCCGCGGCCTTCACATCGGACTCAACGATGTAGAAGGTGCGATCCTTCGATATGAGCATCTTTTTGCGATCCAGCGAAATCTCAAAGTTTTTGACATCGCCGGCGATCGTTTCCAGTTCGTCGCCCTTATTGGCGATATCCACGCACTTCAGCGCCAGCTTGCGAGGCGCTTCGTCGGAGCCGTCCAGCCAGCACAGGCGTTTGTCGGTGATTTGAAGGTTGTCGTAGTTACCCGCAGGCACCGGCACCTCGCTCAAACGCGACTGCAGATCCGTGAAGTCGATCTTCACGTCCTTGGGCGGCTTCGAGCCCGAAACGGGGGCCGCCTTCTTGCCCGGGGGCGCCTTGGCATCGGCAGCGTTCGCCTCGGTGGATTTCTCATCGTCCTTGGCGGCGGGCGCATCCGGATGCAGTTCATCGGGGGGTAGGAAGGGCGAACGCAGGCCCGAACTCAAGGCCAGTGCGTAGATTCTCACCGGGCGATCGAAATGCGGTTCCGGCTGCCGCGGGCCCCAGGGAGATTCAACCGTGGTCTTGAGCGATCGATCCGACAAAAAGTACAGCCATTTGCCGTCGGTGCTCCAGGTTGGATTCACGCTGTTGTAGCGGTCGGAGGTAAGAGCTTCGATGGCGCCCGATTCGACATTGAAAACGCTGATCTGCAGGAATTGGTTTGCTGCGGTTTGAACGAAGCTCAGCCAACGGCTGTCGGGGGACCACGTCAGGTTGTCGAAGTCGCCGAACTTGGATTGAGCGATTCGCTTGTCTTGCCGGGTGCCGATGTCATAAATCCAAAGTTGTTGGTTCTTGTCCCGATGCGCCAACCATCGGCCATCGGGCGAGGGAACACCGTCCCAGCGCAGTACTTTTGAGTTGTGCGTCCATTGTTCCGCCGCGCCCACGCCATTGGCCGGGTACTTCCAGAATTCAGCCTCGCCGCTCTCCGTAGAAACCGAAATGACATTCTTGCCGTCGGGTAGAAATTGCGCTTCCCGATAGCGAACGCCCGGAATGCCGGCCACTTTGATGATGCGCCCGCTCTTCACCGGCAAGGTAAATACTTCGCCGCGCGCCGTGAATACGGCACGGGCGCCGTCCGGAGAAATGTGCACGCTGGTTAGATAGTCCAGGGGCGCCTTTACCCAGTGTTCGCGCAGCTGATCGAAATCGGACACGGTGGAAATCGGGATCACTTCCTCGTGACCGGTTTTCAAATCGAGAAGCCACAGGTCCGCGCCGCACGCATACACCACGCGTCCCTCGGACAGCGACGCGCCGGCAACATCGAACCCGTGCTGGTGGCTCTCCTGTCTGACGTCGTGGCCCTGCGCATCCATCGAGTGCACATTCATGACGCCGTCGCGGTCCGACAGAAAGTAAATGCGTGCATTCCAAAACATGGGATCGCGAGAGGTACCGGCCCAATCCGCCGTCAGCGGCACCGCCTCGCCGGCGCCGTCGAAGCGCCAGATGCTTTCGTTGAATCCGCCTTGATATCGCTTGGTGGAACTCGGCTGCTTTCTCCAGCGGGTAAAAAAAAGTGTATGACCATCGGAGGAATAAGCGGCTTCTGATCCTTCGGCCAATGCAACGATCTCCCGGCCGCCGTGGTTATCGAGGAGTACGAGCTTCGGATCCGGCAGCGTCGAGTAGCGGCTGGTGCTCACCATCAGGCGGCCATCCGGAGCCCAAGCCGCAGGAATTGCGTCGCCATTCCAGGTGCGTCTTTCCGGAACGCCGCCCGCGAGCGGTACCGTGTAGACCTCGCTCGGTCCTTCGTACTGTCCGACGAAGGCCACCATTTGCCCATCCGGCGAGATGCGCGCCATCGATTCGACACCGGAATTGGAGGTCAGGCGTCGCGCGATGCCGCCGCGAATTCCCACCGACCATAGATCACCTTCCGACGTGAACACCACGGTGTCGCCATGGACCGATGGATAGCGGTAGTATCCGCTTTGAGGCGATGAATCGCTCGCGGCTACGGCGGCGGAGGCGAACCAGACAGCGATCAGAGCGGCGGCGGGCGACGCTTTTTTGAACGGCATTTTTTTCGATCTCCAACTATTCCAGGTAATAATTGCACAGTGTTGTTCGGCGCGATAGGAGCTTAGAAAATGAGCGATGCAGAAACAGGTGCCAGGCATTATCGATGGGCAGAGCTGCCGGCCGAGTCGATGAAAGGCGGCATAACGCGCCAGTTGATCACGGGAGATCGCATGATGATTGCGCATGTGCGCCTCAAAAAAGGCGATGAGGTGCCGCGACATTCGCATGAGAATGAGCAGATCACTTACATCCTCGAGGGCGCACTGCACTTTTGGCTGGGTCCCAAAGGTGACCGAGAACAGACAGTGCGCGCCGGAGAAGTGTTGGTCATTCCTTCGAATCTGGAGCATCGTGCCCTGGCGCTGGAAGATACGCTCGATGTCGATGTGTTCAACCCGCCGCGGCAGGATTGGCTGAACGGCACCGACGCTTACTTGCGCCGCTGAAGGCTTGCTCACCCCGTTAGAGGGCGGCAGTCACGACTAGAACATCAGATGCGGCGGTACGCGTGCATTGGCGGTGCGCTCGTAGGCCCTCGCGACTTGCAGCAGCAATCCGTCCTGATTGCGGCTGGTCACCAGCGTAATGCCGACCGGCAGCCCGCTGACCAGTCCTGCAGGCACCGTCAGGCTGGGATAGCCGGCGATCGCGGCCGCACTCGCGATTTGCGACGAACCGCCGCCGCGTCGATCTCCCCACACCGGGTCGATCAGATCGGCCGGTCCGTTGCTAGGTCCGACCAACACCTCCACCCCCTCTTGACCCAGCAGCGTTGCGAGGCCCTCGACATCGGCGGTGCGCTTCAAGGCGGCGAGCGCCTTTTGATAGGCATCATCGCTCAAAGGTCCCTTGGCGTCGGCCATTTCGAAGATCTCCTGGCCAAATACAATGAGTTCTTGATCCGCATGCACCCGATTGAAGGCGATCAGGTCGGTGAGAGTTCGGCAATCGACCTGCGCAGGGTCGAGCGTGCCAAGGTAGGCATTGATGGCATCCTTGAACTCGTAGAGCAAACCCTCGAGTTGCGATTCACCCATCTCGTCAAACGCCTTCGGCGGCTTTAAGTCCACGGTCACCGCGCCTTCATGCTCGAGCGCCGCACGCGCGTCGGCGAACAGCCGAGTGGTGTCCGGATGCGCGCCCTGCGGGACGGGCATGACACCCACGCGCACGCCGCGCAAGCGGAATGCTTCGATGTCGGCGCCATGCGCGCCGAAGCCCAGCGGCCGCTCAGCGATCACTGAGGCCAGAATCGCGGCATCCCCCACTGTCCGGCACATCGGGCCCGCCGTGTCTTGCCGCGGCGAGATCGGCACCACTCCCTTGCCGCTGACGACACCTACCGTGGGTTTGAGGCCCACCAGACCATTGATCGAGGCGGGCGAGAGGATGGAGCCGTTGGTCTCCGTGCCAATGGCCGCTGCACAGAAACTCGCCGCGGCGGCAACGCCGGATCCTGCGCTCGATCCGGAAGGGTTGCGCGCGGGGTCGTAGGCATTGCGCACCTGGCCGCCTACGCCGCTCCAGCCGCTGCAGGATCGTGTCGATCGAAAATTCGCCCACTCGCTTAAGTTCGCCTTGCCCAAAAGAATCGCGCCGGCTGCTCGCAAGCGGGCGGCCAGAGGCGCGTCAGCCGGGCGGAAGGATCGGGCAAGCGCAAAGGACCCGGCGGTGGTCGCCATCGGATCGCCGGTTTCGATGTTGTCTTTGACGATGATGGGGATGCCGTGCAGAGGTCCGCGCAGCTTCCCCGATTTTCGTTCCGAATCGAGGGAGCGTGAGGCACTGAGCGCATTTGAGTTGAGGGCCAGGACCGAGCGGTATTCCGCGCCGTGCTGATCGTAGCGCGCGATGCGCTGCAGGTAAGCTGCCGTCAATGCCTCAGAAGTGATCACGCCGGCGGCCAGCGCGCGCTGTAACGGTGCAATCGACTGCTCGGTCGGGTCGAAAGCGTGGCCGGCGGCGCGCAAGTCACCCACGGCGGCCGCGAGCGATAGGGTGCCGGCTGTTGTAATAAAGCCTCTGCGATCCATGAATTCTCCCTTGCTGTGGCCGATCGAATTGCGCGCGCGTCGGCGACGTTCCAGACGTGGACAACGACGAGAACTATTTTCTTCGCAATTCTTTACAGTTCCCGACAGATTTGCTAATTAGTTGAACTCTCATATATCAAGCTTTCACAAATATAACGCCACAGGAGAGGGATGCCAAATGACTACTACACGTAGCTTTCGATCTCATGTGCTGCGCAAATGGATGGCGCTGCCTTCTGCTCTAGCGCTGGTAATGAGCGCGCACGCCCAGCAAACGCCCAAGGTAGCGGCGCCTGCGGACGACGCGTTGCAAGAGGTCATCGTGACCGGTTCGCGTATTGCGCGTCCCGATCTCGATCGTCTCGAGCCGACGAGCATCATCAACTCGAGTACCTTCGATAAGCGAGGTTACACCGATGTGGGCCAGGCGCTCAGTGAATTGCCCTCATTCGGCGTGCAACCCAGCAGTTCCAACAACCAGCAGTCGGCATTTGGTATTGGGCAAAGCTTCGTCGATCTGTACTCGTTGGGATCGCAACGCACCCTGGTGCTGGTGAACGGCCGCCGCTTCGTCTCCTCGAACACGGCCAGTGTATTTACCTCGGGCTCCAACAGTTCTGTCGGCGGCCCGGGTTCCCAGGTCGATTTGAATGTCATACCGACCAAATTGATCGATCGCGTCGAGACCATCTCGGTGGGCGGGGCGCCGATCTATGGCGCGGATGCGATCGCGGGCACGGTCAACATCATCCTCAAGAAGGACTATGAAGGTCTGGATGTCGACGGTCAGGTCGGCGCTTCCGGACAGGGGGATGCGTGGAACTATCGGACGCGAATCCTCGCCGGGCAAAACTTTGCCGACGGCCGGGGCAATGTCACCGCTGTGGCGGAGTTCACCAAGTCGGATGGACTCTTGGGTACGGAGCGCAAGGTCTATGCGCAGGATTTGCAATTTGAATCGCCGGCGGTAAAGGGTCCGTTCAATTCGGTGCTGATATCCAATGCGACCGTGACGCCCATCAATTTCGGGGGGATCCCGCTGGTGGACGATTCGTTTCTGTCACCGGCCGCCGGGAATCCAGGCAGTCGCATTGGCGTCACCAATGCGGCCGGCGAGACGCTGGCATTTGGCAATAGCAGCGCCCTCACGCCGTACGATGTCGGCGCGCCCAGCGGCAACGTGGTGTTCGCATCGGGCGGCGACGGCGAGCGGCTGTCCCAAACCACGAACCTGCTCTCGCCGACGGAGCGCGTCAACGTCGATGTGATGCCCAGCTTCAAGATCAATGACCATGTAAACCTGTACGGCGAGGGCTGGTTCTCGGAGACGCACGCAACCAACTTGATTCGCCAGCCCCTGTATCAAACACCGCTGTTCAACAGCATCGCCGGTCAGCCCGGCGGCAATCTCGTCATCAGCATCAATAATCCGTTCCTGACCGTGTCGGACCGGACGCTGATCCAGAATGCGCTCAACAACTACCTGGCCACGCTCACAGCGGAAGGTAAGACACCTAATTACGCCGGCGTTCCCGCTGGGCCGGGACAACCTGTGGCGTTTCCCGCGTGGAATACCAGTCAGTTCTATCTGTCCCGCGGCAGCATGGATCTGGAGAGCGGCCGGGCCACTGCGACCCAGATCATGACGCGTGGGGTCGTGGGCGCCAACGGCGACTTCTCGATATTCAACAGAAACTACACCTGGGACGTATCGGCCAACTACGGCACGTCCAGCAACACGTCGGTAAATCCGCAAGTGGTCTACCAGAACCTGGCCAACGCGCTTAACGCAACCACCAACGCGTCGGGCCAGATCATTTGCGCCGGGAATCCGGTCAATGCGCCCATCAATACCTTGGCCAGCACCTGCGCACCGTTGAATATCTTCGGCAATGGATCACCCAGCGCGGCGGCGAGGGACTACATCACGCACTTGGCAACGGCCACCTCGTACAACACTCAGCGCGATGTGAACGCCAGCCTCGCCGGCGACATACTCCAGTTGCCGGGCGGCGAGTGGAAGGGCGCGATCAGTTTCGAGAACCGCCGCGAGTCGGCCGATTTCTCCCCGGACGCCTTCTATACCTTGAACCTGGGGCAAAATGCACAATCCGCAGTCGAGGGGTCGTACAGAACCAACGAGCTCTCGGTCGAAACCCTGGTGCCGATCTTCGGGCCGATGCAGGACATTCCGGCGCTTCACCGGGTCGAGGTTGAGGCCGCGGCGAGGCGGGTCGATAACTCGGTTGCCGGAAACGCCACGACCTATACCTATGGTCTGCATTGGTACCCGGTCGAGGACGTGCAGTTTCGCGCCAATAAAACCAAATCAATTCGTGCACCGTCGATCACGGAGCTGTTCCTGCCCACGGCGCAAATCGGCTCCTTCGCGAGCGATCCCTGCGATCATAATTTTTCCAAACAAGGAACGGCACCGGCGACTCGTCAGGCAAATTGCATAGCCGCCGGAATCGACCCGACGACTTTCAATTCGACCGTCGTCAACGCGACCGCGCAAGGGTTTACGGGCGGTAACCCGAATCTCACCAGCGAGACCGCCTTCTCCAAGACCTTCGGCATTGTGCTGCGTCCGCGGTGGGTTCCGAAGATGAGCCTCACCGTGGACTACATCGACATAAGCTTGAAGAGCGCCATCGAAACCTTGTCGCTGACCGCCAATCTGGATGCCTGCTATGACTCGCCGGATTATCCGACTGCGCCGGCATGCAGCACGTTCACGCGCAATGCCAACCACCAGATCACGAGTTTCCATGTGGGCTACGTGAATGCGGGACTGCTCGAGTTCACCGGCATTCAGGCAGCTTTCGACTACACGTTGGATTTGCCGCTGGCGTTGGGAAGCCTCGAGACGCGCCTCGCCTATCTCGATACGCAGAGACTGCAGTCGCAGGTCGGCTCTGCCAGCTCCAACAGTCTCGCCGGCGAATTGAATGCAGGGACCACCACCGGAGGCGGCAGCAAGGCGAAAGGAAACATCGATCTGCTCTATGCCAATCAGGGATTCTCCTGGGATGTGCAGGGAATATTCCTGGGTCCGGTAAATTTCAACAATATGAATCTACCGACTACTCAGAATATTTTCGGCGTCGGTGCATGGTGGCTGTTCAATTCGACACTCGGCCTGCAGGTGAACAAGTCCTTCAGGGTTCAGTTCATCATCGACAATGTGTTCAACAAGCAACCGCCATTCCCGGCGCTGGCCGGCACCGGCGGCAACTTCGTGAGCGCGACGTCAATATATTTCTCCGGCATCCTCGGGCGTACGCTGCAGTTGTCCGCGGACTACAAATTCTTTTGAACCTTCTAATTCGTGAGATGTAAGAAAGGCGCCGGCGGGGCGCCTTTCCTACGCCGGTTCGACAGATTTGCTTGATCAATCGAAACGCGACTAGAATCCCCACCTGTGCGGGCGTCGTATAATGGTAATACCCAAGCTTCCCAAGCTTGAGCCGTGGGTTCGATTCCCATCGCCCGCTCCACTTTTCGTTGTCTCATTGGCCTGCCTTGTCCTAGGACGAGTTGCGGCGCATCGACACGCCCGGGGACATCGCCTACTTCGTTATTTATTTGGCGTCGGGCGAAGCCAGCTGGGTGACGAGCATCAACATCTTTCGTCGATCACAGCTCGTCGATCGGACTTTAAGTGCTAGACGGGACGCGCGGCTCGGCGACTGTAGTCGGCGAGCCGCGCGCTTCGTCAATGCCTTCTACCTAACGGCTGCAAGGCGGTTTCGAGGACGTACCCAGCGACCGACTCTCCGAGAGCTTGGCCATCGCGAGTAGCAGAGCGAAAGTGAATGCCGGCGAAGATTCGAGCATTCTGCACTTCATCGAGCGCTGCCGAAAAGCTGTCAAAGGATCGAACGACGCCGGGCATCAAATCCGATGTCACGTTGAAACGAGTCCTATCGCCAAAATAATGCGCGAGCACACCCCCAGCGGCACCGCTGACGCACGAATGGCCGGAGGGATATTCGGGATGCGCGGGTGTTGCAAACAACGGCATCCAGTTGGGATCCGCAATAGTTGCCGGATTGCCGTCCGTATCAGCCAGGGGGATTGCGGTAACCGGCCGCCAAAAGACATACGTATACTTTGCTTCCCAGCACCCAATGGCCGCGTCTGCAATGGCCAAATTCAACAGTGCCAACAACCGGGCGTTTTCCAGCGTCGAGTTATGGCGCCGACCATGTCGCGGCTCATCATCGCTTGAATCTCGCTCGCGTTCGATGAGAGAGAGCGCCACATGGTTCCAGAGATAACTTGCGGTGCTCGAGGCCCAGAACCAGGCGAAGATTGTTTGATCCGAGGTACGCGCAGTGCTCGACACGCTGCCCATGGCCTTCGTTTCATTGAAATTCGCGGTATATCGAGTGCTCGTCAATGCCGGTGGACCCGCCGGGCGAAATTGTCCCGGCGCGCTGATCACCCACGGGGTCATGTAGGCGAACTGCGGCGAAGCACCCGGTGCGAGAGCTGGTGGGGTGGGACGCCACTCGCCAACTCCCGTCCCGCCTAAGAACGGCGGTGGCGCCGGGGCAAAGCCGTCGGTGCTTCGCCACGTTAAAATGGCGTTAGCAACCGTTTGGCCCCAAGCGATTCCGCTCGCGATTGCGGCGCTACTCTCACGAGTGCTGATGGCAGTGAGCGACACGGCGAGTCTTGCATCGAGCTGGCTTTTCTGTGTCGGGTACAGTGCAAGGAGGGTTACGTAGGCAGCTTGCACGGCCGCCGCCTCTTGCGATGCTCCGGCGGGTGCCGCGGGCGGAACATGAACCGGTGCGTAGCGCGGCTCGATACCGTTCACGGCATCAAACACCGCGCCCTGCACGATCGCCGCGACGCGCGTCACGACCACAGGCGAGGTGCCGCCGATGAGCCCCATCCGGAATAGCATCTGGTTCCAATTGGATATCTCGTCTGTCGGTGCTGGGGCCGCGAAGGCCACTGGGCCGATGAAGGCAATAACGATTCCTACGACGAGTGTTCTCAAGAGTCTTCGCATGGTCTTCTCCCCGTAGTCGCATTCTTGATGATGTTGTTCTAACGGGATGGCGGTCCAACGCCCGCCATCCATTGGCGCGAGTGAGGGTGCGCCGTTTGTTTCGCAGCCGCAAGGATCACAGCAGCAAGAGCGGCACCGCGATGCAACACGCGGTGCAAAGCACCAATCGCACGGACCGACGCCACTCAGAAAGGGATGCTCGCTTTTAGTGTCGAAACGGATCGTCGCTTTGCGGCTGACAAGAACATGAACGCGGATGCCGACGCCGCGACGAAACGTCCGAGCGCTGCGCTGCGATATGGCGAAAGCCATCACTGTTCCTGTTTTGTTGTCGAATGGCGAGCGAAGTCAGCATATCCTTTTCAGGATCACTGATCGGTTGGTAGCTTGCTTGCCTAACAGCGAGAGGATTGTTGTCACGCAAAGCTCGCACGCGGAGCCTAGCGAAAACCCTGGCGCTTATGATCAGGCTGTCCTTACGTTCCTCGCCACGCATTGACGCTACTCAAGACATTGCTGGCTTGCCCGACGGCGGACGTTCGCGTACGTCGCATAGGGGTCGATACCGGGAGCAGAGTCGTCAACCGGCAACAACCGATCAAACCCGGTCACAGAAGGGGCTAGAATGCCCGATGGAAAGCTGCCATTACGGTGGTCCCAACTTCACGATAGATTGAAGGTCAAATGGCATCGCCAGAAGGTCTAGCGCTCGTCGATCACCTCGTTTATGCCACTGCCGATCTTGACCGCGGAATTGGGGAAGTGGAACGAGTGCTCGGGGTTCGCGCGAGTCTCGGCGGGCAGCATCCGATCTGGGGAACCCGCAATGCGCTTGTGGCCCTGGGGCCAAGTTCCTATCTCGAGATCATTGCGCCGGACCCGCACAATGCGCCCCCCTCCGAAGGACGTCCGTTTGGACTGGAGGCCCTCGGTTCGTCGCGCCTCGTCGGATGGGCAGCGAAAGGCAGCGGACTTACGAACTTTCGGGAGGCAGCCGCACAGCACGGTGTCGAACTCGGCAAAGTACTGTCCGGCAGACGCAAGCAAGCGGACGGCACCGTTCTGACGTGGAAGTTAACCGATTTGCGCTGTGTTATCGCGGATGGAATCGTGCCGTTCTTCATAGACTGGGGAAAATCGCCTCATCCAGCGTTGGTCGCTTCTCGGGGTGCGACACTGGTGCGTTTTAGCGCCGAGCATCCGGACGCCGACCGCGTGCTTCGAATGCTCCGCGCAATACATGTTGACCTTAGGATCGGCGTTGGTGCTGCTCCGGCTTTGATAGCCGAAATAGACTGTCCTAACGGACGCGTTTTACTGAGCTAGGCACGCGCTCGCGCAATTTTCGTCGACGGAGAACGGCCGCCAATGATCGGCCGCAACGGGTCCGGCAGCCGAAACTCGACGGCAAACTGAGGAGCTGTCTTACATAGTCCTACGTTGCCCCTCATAACGCGAAAATTCGCACGCCGATCGCACGCAGCCGTTCGCGTAGCGCAATCGCCGCGTTTTATAGGCTTTGAGGAGCCGGCCGCGTGGGTTCGATTCCCATCGCCCGCTCCAATCGAAGGCTACGTCAGAATACGTGGGACAACTCGTCCAAGTCCAAAACGGCGGTTGCTTGCGACGATCTTGGGGCTTAGGT
>Ga0193726_1000721_pt1 | contig 31534 bp, 24 predicted proteins | sample H2c1metaG_FD_144928 | JGI IMG/M metagenome (GOLD analysis project Ga0193726, IMG submission 144928) | Soil microbial communities from a riparian zone of the East river system, Colorado, United States - H2c1 | ecosystem: Environmental > Terrestrial > Soil > Riparian zone | place: USA: East River... | reverse complement strand
AGGGCGCGGCCGACAATTCTGCCACACTTCGTTGCCGATGAATCGTCATCGTTCTAATTTTACGAAACGTTTAGCTATTCCCGATACGGATCTTGGTCGGCTTACGACAGCTCCCCAGAACGCTCAGGATGAGCGATGCCAGATGCAGAATTATCAGTCATCGACGAAGTCGAAGCGACAATAAGTACCGGGTCGGCGGAAAAGCGCCTGGAAACGATCAAGCGCGTTACGGATCTTTTTGTGTCGTCCGCGGGCAGCTTCAATCATGAGCAAATCGACCTGTTCGGCGATTTGCTCGAACGCCTCATCAAAACGATAGAAATCCGGGCGATCGCAGATGTAAGTGCGCGCATCGCGCTGGCGGAAATGAGCATTCAACTTGCTCCCGTCGGCCAGGCGCCGTCTTCCGTCGTCCGCCGCCTTGCCATGAATGACGAGATCACCATCGCCGGACCCGTTTTGACGGAATCTGCCCGTCTGAGCACGGAAGACCTGGTCGAAATCGCGGAAACCAAAGGTGAGCAGCACCTGTTGGCCGTTTCGGGGCGTTGGTGGTTGAAGGAAGTCATCACCGACGCGCTATTGGCCCGCCGGTACCCAAGCGTCAGTCGGCGGCTCGTCAGCAATCCCGGTGCGCGGGTTTCCGCGGCCGGGTTTGCAATTGTCGTGGCGCAGGCTGAATCCGATCCCGAACTTGCCACGGAGACCGGGATCCGGGTCGACTTGCCGTCGGAGCTTCGCCGTCAACTGTTGCGCAATGCGACGGAAGCGGTCCGATCGCGGCTGTTATCACGTGCGCCGCCTCACTTGTTCGAGGAGATCCGAAGTGTAATTGCGGCCGTCGCAGCGGGAGCCGATCGCGAAATGTCCAACGTTCGCGACTTTACCGCGGCCAGGCGTTTGGTGGCGCTGCTCAAGAAAAACGGCGAACTCAATGAAGCGACCTTGAACCGATTCGCCAGACAGCGAAAATATGAAGAGACCGTCGCTGCACTCGCCGAGTTGTCGCACTCCACCATCGAGATCATTCGCCCTCTGATGCAAAGCCTTCGCGACGACGGCGTTCTGGTTCCCTGCAAGGCAGCGGAGCTCCGCTGGGAGACCGTAAGCGCCGTGCTGGAGAGCCGCTTTGCGACCGGCTCGATGGCCCCGCACGAATTGGCCAAGGTCAGAAGCCAATTCGCCGGAATGACAACCGAAGACGCGCGCCGTTTGCTCAGGTTTTGGCAGGTACGATCGTCACCTTCGCCATCACGCGTGAATTGATCCGGCGTTTGCCGGCCTGACCCGTCTTGCTGGCCTTCGTCACGTTTTCCGCATTTCGTCGATATTGGCGCGCGGCCGAAGAGCCCATCAGCCCGGAGGCCGATTCACGTTTGATTCATTGTGATTGTTAGAATGGGATTCAAATTTTCCATTCATGGTTGCGCCGTTGGCCAGGGGGCCAGGCGCTATCGCCGCGCGAAGTTCGCGTTGCGATGAGCGCTGCACAAGAGAGGCCGCCAGGCTGCCTCGTCTTGAATTGGGAAACACGAGCATGGCGACCGCGGGACGAGCGCCCTGTGCTGACAGTTGCTTCGAATCCGGAATGACGCCGTCGAAGCGTGATGGCATTCCAGGCGAAGGTTCTCGCCCACTGCGCGCACTCGCCTCAAGGCTTTTGACGCTCTGCGCCATATCGTGCGCGATGGCGCTCGCCGGTTGCGCCAACCATTCCGCTCAGCGTGAAGTCAAGGCAGAACCCGCCGCCGCACCTGCTGCCGCGCCTGTCGAAGTACACTCTCAGCTGCGAATTCACCGGCCCAACCGCGCGCTGCTGACACCGCAACCAGCGCCCGACTGCGAGTTGAAGGCATCCGATCTGAAGACCGTGGATCCGGATCAATGGGCGCGCCTGAAGCTCGATTACGAGCGGCAATGCTACCAAGCTGCGGAGAAGATGGTACGCGACCGTCTGCGGCTGCTGCAGGCATCGAGCAGGTGCGAGATTGAGCCCGCCCGGCATCCGCTGGCGACTATCAGTTCACGTCCGCACCGCGAGAAGCGGAGTTCATCTACCGCTCCCCTATCGTGACCGTCCAAACTCCGGACCCATCGTTATTCGACCATTAACGGTAGCGGCACGTAATCCCCAACATCGGCAGCGACGGTATCGGGCTCCGCCGTCAGCCATGTTTTAGCCATACTGGAACACGACTTTCCAGCTGGAATGTCTATGTAAATACGTATGTCCTTGGCAGTCGGCGACTCCGCGGCGGGAATTTCTGAGGAGGAGCGGACGCGAGAGTAACTATTCAACTATGAAAACTCTCTACGATTTGCTCGGCGCTCTTCCGGACGATGATGCCGACAGTCTCAGAACTGCATTCCGCAACGCCGTCAAAGCGAACCACCCGGACATCGCCAGCGACGATCCCGATGCTGCGTTAAGGTTCAGGCAGATTGTTCGCGCCAATGCCATCCTTAGCGATACGGAACAGCGGGCGACTTACGACCGACTGCTCGCGCTCACAGTCCGGCGACCCGATCCGGTGCCGAAGCGCTCAGGCTCCGGCACAATCCGCAAGCTCGCCTCTGATGCCATGAAGGTTGCCTTCCTTTCGACGGTGTCGATCGGAGGATATTTGGTGTTCGAGCAGCTTTCAAAGGTGTCTGTCACGCCGGTAAAAGCGACCCAGGTTGCTGCGCGCGGATTGGACGAAATCGCCGCTGTCACGCCGACGGTGCAATTCGATACTACCGGCCGGGATAAGCCGCGCGACGTGGTTGAGGCTGCAGGGGTCGCTGGCGACGCGATCGTACCGAGTGCCGTTGTACCCGCGGCGAATACGGACAGCGACCAGGTCATTGCCCATGTCGGCCCGACCGAGATCGCGGCTGCCACGCCGACGGAGCCAATCGACACCGCCCGCCAAGATGAGCCACGGGACAAGCTTGAGGGCACAGCGGTGCCTGACGACGCGATCCTGCCGAGCGCCGTTGCACCTGCGGCGAATGTGAACGGCGCTGAGGCAATTGCCAATGCCGAGCCGGCTCCCCACCTCCCGGCGCACGACGCCAAATCCTATCGAGAGCGGGGAATCTTCGCGTACCGCGATGGCGACCTGCACCGCGCGATCGCCGACTTCGATCGGGCGATCCAGCACGATCCGGGCTTTGCAGATGCCTACATCGATCGCGGCATCGTCTTCTATCGCATGCACGAATTCGACCGCGCATTCGCCGACATTGCTCAGGCGAAGCGCATCGAAAACTCGAACCGGGCCAGAACTGCCAAGACTGCTCTGCCGACGCCGCACAAAGCATCGCCTTCATCGGCCAAGAATTGAATTTGGCGGAATGCCGCGGGCCGCGCTCGCGTCGGTCCGTTGGGAACGGACCGTTGTGTTCGACGCCATGGGTACCGCCGCTTACTTGAACAGCGGCGTGCCCGGCACGAAGGCATCGAACGCCGCCCAGAATTGCGCGCGGTAGCGGTCCTGCTCCTGCAGGATTTCATGTTTCGAGCCGGCGATCACGAGATGCGAGCCGGCGCGCAGGTGATAGGCGAACTCCTCGATCGCCGCCGTCGAGACGATGGTGTCGTTGCTGGCAGCCAGCATCAGGATCGGCTGCCGGATTTGCGAGGGGTAATTGGAGGCGCGGAAGCCGCTCATCGCCCTGAACGCGGTATCGGCCCAGGCCACCGTCGGCGACCCGATGCCGAGCGTCGGGTCTTCGTCTAGAATCGCAGCGTTGCGGGCATAGCGCACGGGATCGCTGGTCAAGGGATTGTTGACGAACGACGACGCTCCCACCAGATCGTCGCTGCCGCCGGGAACGTAGCGGCCGCCCTGGCCCGCGAGCCGCAACACGCGGAGCAGCGCGCGCGCCGCAAAGCCAGTACGGTGTCCGGGAAGATCGATCATCGGCGCCGTCAGCACCATGCGGTCGAACCAGCGTTTTCCCGCGTGCGCGACGCTCAGCATCACCGCGCCGCCCATTGAATGCGCCAGCGCGAAGTGCGGCGGCGGACAATCCGGCAGCACCACCTGCTGCACGAAGGTCTCGACGTCGACTTCGAAATCGGAGAAATCGCGAACATAACCCTTGCGCGGATCGCGCAAGCGCCGCGACGAATGGCCCTGCCCGCGCCAGTCGATCATCGCCACCGCGAAGCCTCGGTCGCGCAGGTCGCGCACCGTTTCGAAGTATTTTTCGATCTGCTCGCCGCGGCCGGTGAAAACGCAGACCGTGCCCTTGCGCCCAGCCGGCGGCGCCCAGCGCGCAAACCTTAATTCCGCGCCGTCGGGCGTCTGATGGTGCCGGTGACGACATCCTCCGGAACGGGATTGGCGGGAATCGACACAAGCGTCATGGCGGGGACCGGCTAGGTGAAACGTGCTGAAAATCAAGGGCGGGCAAGGCTGGGAAGCGTCAAAAAGCGGTTCGGTGCCGCCCTCTTGAACACCAACAGGTTCCTCCCATATCACCTTCGTGCAGGCCGCTACCAGTGTTTCGGGGAACCGAGCAAGGCTGCACAAGTGCGAAAGCCCGGCCCGATGGCGGGCGGGTTAAATTCAACAGTCGCTCAATGGAGGACTATCCTATGCGTACCTATGACCTCACCCCGTTTTATCGTTCCACCGTCGGCTTCGACCGGTTCTTTTCCCTGCTCGCCCAGGCCACCGCAGACGGCAGCCCCGGCTATCCGCCCTACAACATCGAGCGCACCGGTGAGAACACCTACCGCATCAGCGTTGCGGTCTCCGGCTTTTCGCAGGGCGAACTCTCCATCGTCGCCAAGGAAAACACGCTGACGATCAAGGGCGAAAAATCCGCCAATGAAAACGGCAAGGACAAGTCCGAAGTGCTGTATCGCGGCATCGCGGCGCGCACCTTCGAGCGCGCATTTCAGCTGGCCGATTTCGTGGTGGTGAAGAACGCTTCGCTTGAGAACGGCCTGCTTCACGTCGATCTCGTTCGCGAGATTCCCGAGGCCAAGAAGCCCCGCAGCATTCCGATCACGAGCGCAGCCGCTCCGCAGGTCGTCGACGGCTCGGCGGCGAAAGCCGCGTAAGCGCGGTTCGGTTTCGGCCGACATCCGCATCCGACAATTGCGCAAACGCCCCGGGAGACCGGGGCGTTTTTTTGTGCGCCGAGTTTATCGTTGTCGTCTCCGCGAACGCGGGACCACTCGCGGATACGCGGCGCCTCAATCCAGCTCCTGCTTTTTCAAGTTCGCACGAATTGCCGGAATCACTGAGCCGTGAGTCCCTTGCAACGCCGTGGCTGCAAACATTTATGAACCGCAACGCTTCACCCAGAAGATTCAGTCATGGAGTTGGTTCGATGAAGATAGCCCGGGTCATGATCACGCTCGCCGTCGCCGCGCTCACGGCGGCACTCGGCGCAGTTGAGGCGCAGGCGCAGCCGGCCGCGCCGATGGCGGCGCGCAACGTCGTGCTGGTGCATGGCGCGTGGGCGGACGGCTCCAGCTGGGCCGAGGTGATCCCGCTGCTTCAGGCCGCCGGACTGAAAGTCACCGCCGTGCAAAATCCGCTGACGTCGCTCGGGGATTCTGTCGCCGCGACACGCCGCGCATTGGCGCTTCAGGATGGCCCGACCGTGCTGGTCGCCCATTCCTGGGGCGGCACCGTGATCAGCGAGACCGGGATCGATCCCAAGGTCACAGCACTTGTCTATGTTGCCGCGCGGGCCCCCGACGCGGGAGAGGATTTCGTCGCCCTCTCCGGAAAATTTCCCACCGGGCCGGTGCGGGCGGGCATCCAGGAACACGATGGCTTCACCAGATTGTCCGAAGATTCCTTCCTCAAATATTTCGCAAATGGCGTCGAGCCCAAAGCGGCAAAAGTGCTTTATGCCGTGCAGGAACCCGCGTCCACCGCCTTGTTCGGTGGACGGACCACCGCGGCCGCGTGGCACTCCAAGCCCTCATGGTACGCAGTGTCGAAGCTCGATCAGACCATCAATCCCGACCTGGAGCGATTCCTGGCGAAACGCATGAATGCGACCACGGTGGAGCTGGAGGCAGGTCACCTGTCTCTGGTGTCTCATCCCAAGGAGATCGCCGATCTGATCCTGGCGGCCGCCGGCCGCAAGGAATAGCCGTCTACCGGGCGAGCGAAGTTCGATCGTCGGAGCGCTGTTAGCGAGGCCTCAATACTGGATACCTCATCAGGCCTCAATCCAGCCCCTGCGCCTTCGGCATCGCTTGCGTCGGCTGAATTTGCGGCGCGGGCTTCGCCTCGACGGCAGCCGGTGCGGCAGGAGCGGGTACGGCGGCCTGCGCATCGGCCGGTTTCGGCTGCGTCGCTGCCGACCGCTGCACCGGCTCGGGAGCAGGCTGGGCCGCCAATGGCGCCGGCTCTGCGGCGCGCGGCGGCGACGCTTTCGGCATCGGCACCGAAGGCGTGCGGCTCGCAACCCTTGGTATTGACAGCGGCGGCCGAGGCACTCCCCGAACCTGGCTGACCGGCGGCAACGACCCCGCCGGACCGTCGGTCATGCTCAAGTCGTCATTGGGATTGCCGCCCCTCCGGTACCCCGGCATGAAACGGACGATCCGCCCATTGCGGGCATCGATCACCAGCCGCCCGTCATCGCCGCGGCGATCGATCACGGCAATCGTGTAAACCACTCCGCGCAGCTGCGGAGCTCCGAGCGGCGAAAATCCGTTTTCGCGGAGGACGGTGTAGACCTCCGGTGCCGGCAGCAGTGTTGGCCTATAGCCGGGCAGCGGCGCGCCCTCCGGCACCGCCGCATAGGGACCGTCGACGTCGGACACGGCTGCATAACCCGCACTACCGGCTCCGCGTGGCGCCGAAACTTGCGCGTCCGCGGCCGTGGCCGCCAGAACCAGCCCGGCCGACACGACCCATGTTGTGAACAGCTTCATCGCCGTCGCTCCTGTAACGCCCCGAGGCCCTGAGCGTTTTTTTCGCTCTGTTGATCCCCGGCGGCAACTTCGTCGCTGAATCCGGCGGTCCTTTGGCCGTATCGCGGCGCGTCTGCCTCAAATCCGGCGCGACTCTGCCGTTCTCTACCGGACGTGGCATGCAGCCGGCGACTTCCGCCCGCTTGTATGATAGAAAAAAGTTTGGCATGGTGACAGTTAGGACAGTATCACTGTCTCAATTATGGTTGCAAACCCGGCACAGGGATTGCAACGAAAGTCGGGTGCCCAGGCGCCTGGAAAGTGCAGGCAAGGCCGTTCGTCGGGGACGCTGAGCGCCCAAGCCTGAATTTATGAAATTGCGGCTCGCGGAGGACGAGCGGTGGCCCGGTGGGTACCGCAAACGCCCAAGGTGCGCCAACGACGGTTGAGGCCCTTGCCTGATTGAGAGGACTTAAGATGAGCGGGTCGGAGTTCGAGCGCGAAAACATCGTGATGGATGCGCTGTCGGCGGCCCCGGCGTCGAAACCGGATCAACCTCTGGGCGAAGAAGGTTTGCGCGAGCATAACTGGCGCCCGCCCGCCGAGGGTCTCTACGACCCCTCGCTGGAAAAGGATTCCTGCGGCGTCGGCTTCATCGCCAACATCAAGGGCAAGAAATCGCGCCAGATCGTCTCCGACGCGATCAACATTCTGTGCAATCTCGAGCATCGCGGCGCGGTCGGCGCCGATCCGCGTGCCGGCGACGGCGCCGGCATTCTGGTACAGATTCCGCACGCCTTCTTTTTGCGCAAGGCCGCCGAGATCGGCTTCCAGTTACCGAAGCCCGGCGACTACGCGGTCGGCGCGCTGTTCATGCCGAAGGAAACGGCGTGGCGCAAAGTCATCACGAGCATCATCGCCGACCAGATCAAGGCCGAGCAATTGTTGCTGCTCGGCTGGCGCGACGTGCCAACCGACAATTCCTCGCTCGGCGAAACCGTCAAGCCGACCGAACCCGCCAACATGCAGGTGTTCATCGGCCGCGGCGATCACATCAAGAGCGACGACGAATTCGAGCGCCGGCTCTACATCCTGCGCAAGTCGATTTCGCAGGCGATCTACCTGCGCCGCGACCGCGGCCTCGCCGGCTATTATCCGGTGTCGATGTCGTGCCGCACCATCATCTACAAGGGCATGTTCCTCGCCGACCAGCTCGCCAAATACTATCCCGATCTGAGCGAGCCCGATTTCGAGAGCGCGCTGGCGCTGGTGCATCAGCGGTTTTCGACCAACACCTTCCCGGCCTGGTCGCTGGCGCATCCGTACCGGATGATCGCGCATAACGGCGAGATCAACACGCTGCGCGGCAACGTCAACTGGATGGCGGCGCGGCAGGCCTCGGTGCATTCGAAGCTGTACGGCAAGGACATCAGCCGGCTGTGGCCGATCTCCTATGAAGGCCAGTCCGACACCGCCTGCTTCGACAACGGTCTCGAATTCCTGGTGCAGGGCGGCTACTCGCTGCCGCACGCCGTGATGATGATGATTCCGGAAGCCTGGGCCGGCAATCCGCTGATGGATGAAACGCGCCGCGCGTTCTACGAATATCACGCCGCGATCATGGAGCCGTGGGACGGCCCCGCCGCGATTGCGTTTACCGACGGCCGCCAGATCGGCGCCACGCTCGACCGCAACGGCCTGCGCCCGGCGCGCTATCTCGTCACCAGCGACGACCGCATCGTGATGGCGTCCGAAATGGGCGTGCTGAAAATTCCCGAAGAACACATCATCACGAAGTGGCGGCTGCAGCCCGGCAAGATGCTGCTGGTCGACCTCGAACAGGGCCGGCTGATTCCCGACGACGAGATCAAGGCACAGCTGGCGAAAAGCCATCCCTATCGCGAGTGGCTCGACCGCACCCAGATCGTGCTGGAGGAATTGCCGGATGCCCCGACCAAGGGCATCCGCTCCAACCTGCCGCTGCTCGATCGGCAGCAGGCGTTCGGTTACAGCCAGGAAGACATCACCATCCTGATGACGCCGATGGCGTCGACCGGCGAAGAGGCCAACGGCTCGATGGGCAACGACACGCCGATCTCGGCGCTGTCGGACAAGCCGAAGCCGCTGTTCACCTACTTCAAGCAGAATTTCGCGCAGGTCACCAACCCGCCGATCGATCCGATCCGCGAAGAACTGGTCATGAGCCTGGTCTCGATCATCGGGCCGCGGCCGAACCTGTTCGATCTGCAGGGCGGCGTGGCCGGCACCAAACGGCTTGAAGTGCGCCAGCCGATCCTGACCGACGGCGACCTCGAAAAGATCCGCTCGATCTCCGAAATCGCCGATACCCATTTCAAGTCGCGCACGCTCGACACCACCTTCCACGCCGGCTTCGGCGCCGCCGGCCTGGAGCAGGTGCTCGACGAACTGTGCGCGCGTGCGGAAGCCGCCGTCCGCGAAGGCATCAACATCGTCATCCTGTCCGACCGCATGACCGGTTCGGACCGGATTCCGATACCCGCATTGCTCGCCTGCGCCGCCGTGCATCATCATCTGATCCGCACCGGGTTGCGTACCTCGGTCGGGCTTGTCGTCGAATCCGGCGAGCCGCGCGAGGTACATCACTTCGCTTGTCTGGCCGGCTACGGCGCCGAAGCGATCAACCCCTATCTGGCGTTCGAGACCATCATCGCGATGAAGGACCGGCTGCCGGCGGCGCTCGACGACTACGAGATCATCAAGCGTTACATCAAGTCGATCGGCAAGGGCCTGCTGAAGGTGATGTCGAAGATGGGCATCTCGACCTATCAGTCCTATTGCGGCGCACAGATCTTCGACGCCGTCGGATTGAAGGCGGATTTCGTCTCCAAATATTTCGTCGGCACGCACACCCGCATCGAAGGTGTGGGCCTGGCGGAGATCGCCGAGGAAACCGCGCGCCGCCATTCCGACGCCTTCGGCGATGCGCCGATGTACAAGACCGCGCTCGATGTCGGCGGCGAATATGCCTACCGCACCCGCGGCGAGGAGCACGCCTGGACCGCCGAGTCGGTCTCGACGCTGCAGCATGCCGTGCGCGGCAATTCGCTGGAGCGCTACAAGGCGTTCGCGAAAATCCTCAACCAGCAGTCCAAGCGGCTGTTGACCCTGCGCGGCCTGTTCCGGATCAAGACCGCCGAGGACGAGAAGCGTAAGCCGGTGCCGCTCGACCAGGTCGAGCCGGCCAAGGACATCGTCAGGCGCTTCGCCACCGGCGCCATGAGCTTCGGCTCGATCTCGCGCGAAGCCCACACCACGCTGGCGATCGCGATGAACCGGATCGGCGGCAAGTCCAACACCGGCGAAGGCGGCGAAGAGAGCGATCGCTTCAAGCCGATGCCGAACGGCGATTCGATGCGCTCGGCGATCAAGCAGGTCGCGTCGGGGCGTTTCGGCGTCACCACCGAATATCTCGTCAACGCCGACATGATGCAGATCAAGATGGCGCAGGGCGCCAAGCCCGGCGAAGGCGGTCAATTGCCCGGCCACAAGGTCGACGCTGTCATCGCGCGGGTGCGGCATTCGACGCCCGGCGTCGGCCTGATCTCGCCGCCGCCGCATCACGACATCTATTCGATCGAGGATCTGGCGCAGCTGATCTACGATCTCAAGAACGTCAATCCGGACGGACTGGTATCGGTGAAGCTGGTCTCCGAAATCGGCGTCGGCACGGTCGCCGCCGGTGTCGCGAAAGCGCGCGCCGACCACGTCACCATCGCAGGCTTCGAGGGCGGCACCGGTGCGTCTCCCCTCACCTCGATCAAGCACGCCGGCTCCCCCTGGGAAATCGGCCTTGCCGAAACCCACCAGACCCTGGTGCGGGAGCGGCTGCGCAGCCGCATCGTGGTCCAGGTCGACGGCGGCTTCCGCACCGGACGCGATGTCGTGATCGGCGCGCTGCTGGGCGCCGACGAATTCGGCTTCGCCACTGCGCCCCTGATCGCGGCCGGCTGCATCATGATGCGCAAGTGCCATCTCAACACCTGCCCGGTCGGCGTCGCCACCCAGGATCCGGTGCTGCGCAAGCGCTTCACCGGCCAGCCCGAGCACGTCATCAACTACTTCTTCTTCGTTGCCGAGGAAGTCCGCGAGATCATGGCCGCCCTCGGCTACCGCAGTTTTAACGAGATGGTGGGTCAGACCCAGATGCTCGACCAGTCCACGCTGGTGGCGCACTGGAAGGCCAAGGGACTGGATTTCTCGAAGCTGTTCGTCCGCCAGAAAGAACTGCCGGGCCAGAAGATCTATCACGCCCAAAGCCAGAACCATCACCTGGAAGCCGTGCTCGACCGCACCCTGATCGAAAAGGCGCAAGCCGCAATCGACCGCGGCGCGCCGGTCAAGTTCGAGACCGAGATCAACAACACCAACCGCAGCGCCGGCGCGATGCTGTCCGGCACCGTGGCCAAAATCTACGGCCATGCCGGGCTGCCGCACGATACCATCCAGGTGGGCTTCAAGGGCACCGCGGGCCAGGCGTTCGGCGCGTGGCTGGCGCGCGGCATCACCTTCGATCTCGAAGGCGAAGGCAACGACTATGTCGGCAAGGGCCTGTCCGGCGGCCGCATCATCGTCAAGCCGCCGCGCAATTCCGGTATCGTGCCGGAGGAGTCCATCATCGTCGGCAATACCGTGATGTATGGCGCGATCGAGGGCGAATGCTATTTCCGCGGCATCGCCGGCGAACGTTTCGCAGTGCGTAATTCCGGCGCCGTGGCGGTGGTCGAGGGCGCCGGCGATCATTGCTGCGAATACATGACCGGCGGCATCGTCGTGGTGCTGGGCAAGACCGGGCGCAACTTCGCGGCCGGCATGTCGGGCGGCGTCGCCTATGTGCTGGACCAGGCCGGCGACTTCGAAAAGCTCTGCAACATGGCGATGGTCGAGCTTGAGCCGGTGTTGTCGGAAGAGATGATCAACCAGAACACCTATCACCACACCGGCGATCTCGAAGCCCATGGCAGGGTCGACGTGTTCGCCAATCTCCTGGAGTCCGACGTCGAGCGGCTGCACATCCTGATTTCACGCCACGCCAAGCTGACGGGCTCGAAGCGCGCCGCCGACATTCTGGCGAACTGGAAAGGCTATATGCCGAAGTTCCGCAAGGTGATGCCGGTGGAATACCGCCGCGCGCTGAAGGAACTGAAGGCCAACGCCGACGCCGAGCCGAAAATCGCGATCGGGGCGTGAATTCTTCGCCTCATGGTGCGGAGGCGCTTGCGCCGTCTCCAACCAAGAGGCCAGAATGCAAATCTCATCCTTCGAGACGCGCGCCGAATACCGGCGCGTTGCTCAGGATGATGAGGAGAAGAGAAGCAGAGTTTCAGGGGCGTTGGTTTTAATGGGCAAGATTACAGGTTTTCTCGAGATCGACCGGCGCGACCGCAAATACGCGCCGGTTGCCGAGCGCGTCAAAAGCTATCAAGAGTTCGTCATCCCCTTAAGCGAGAAGGACACACGCGACCAGGCCGCGCGCTGCATGAATTGCGGCATTCCCTATTGCCACGGCACCGGTTCGGTGGCGCCGGGCGCGCCGGGCTGCCCGGTCAACAACCAGATTCCGGATTTCAACGACCTAGTCTATGCCGGCAACTGGGAAGAAGCCTCGCGCAACCTGCACTCCACCAACAATTTTCCTGAGTTCACCGGGCGCATCTGTCCGGCCCCGTGCGAAGCCTCCTGCACGCTCAACATCGACGACAATCCGGTGACGATCAAAACCATCGAATGCGCCATCGTCGATCGCGCCTGGGACAATGGCTGGGTCAATCCGGAAATCCCGACCACCAAGACCGGCAAGAAGGTGGCGGTGATCGGTTCCGGCCCGGCAGGGCTCGCCTGCGCGCAGCAGCTGGCGCGCGCCGGCCACGACGTGCATCTGTTCGAGAAATTCGCCAAGGCCGGCGGCCTGCTGCGTTACGGCATTCCCGATTTCAAGATGGAGAAGCACATCATCGACCGCCGCGTGGCGCAGATGGAAGCCGAGGGCGTCACCTTTCATTACGGCGCCCATGTCGGCGGGACCTCGCCCGGCGCGCTCGATCCGCGCGTGATGCTGAACGAATACGACGCGCTGGCGCTGACCGGCGGTGCCGAAGCCGCGCGCGACCTGCCGATTCCCGGCCGCGAGCTGTCAGGCATTCATTTCGCGATGGATTTCCTGCCGCAGCAAAACCGCCGTGTCAGCAATGAGCCGCTCGGCAGCGCCCCGGACATTCTCGCCGGCGGCAAGCATGTGGTTGTGATCGGCGGCGGCGATACCGGCTCGGACTGCATCGGCACGTCGTTCCGGCAAGGCGCGCTGTCGGTGACGCAGCTCGAGATCATGCCGGCGCCGCCCGAGCACGAGAACAAGGGGCTGACCTGGCCGAACTGGCCCTTGAAGATGCGGACCTCGTCGAGCCAGGCCGAAGGCGCCAAGCGCGAATACGCCGTGCTGACGCAAAACTTTTCGGGCGTCGACGGCAAAGTGACAAAACTGCATTGCGTGCAGGTCGACGACAAGTTCAAGCCGATTCCCGGGACCGAATTCGAACTCGACGCCCAACTGGTGCTGCTGGCGATGGGCTTCGTGCATCCGGTGCACGAGGGCCTGCTGAAGACGCTCGGCGTCGATCTCGACCCGCGCGGCAACGTGCGTGCCAACACCTCGGACTACCAGACCTCGCGGCCGAACGTGTTCTCGGCCGGCGACATGCGCCGCGGACAATCGCTGGTGGTGTGGGCGATCCGCGAAGGCCGCCTCTGCGCCCGCGCCATCGATGAGTTCCTGATGGGGACGACGAACCTGCCGAGGTGACGGATGTCATTGCCGGACTCGACCCGGCAATCCGATCTCTTCATGAGACTCTTTGCGAAGATTAATGGATGCGCGGGTCAAGCCCGCGCATGACGGTTGTCCTTCAACCCGCCGCTCAGCCCCAGGGACCGCGCGACGCCGCGCGATTGCCAGCCGCACCCCAGGGACCACGTCGAGGCGGCGATTCCGCCCGCGCCGAGGGCACAGCACCCGGCCGGGACCCAAGTTCGGCAGCAAGCCGCCGCAGCTCGGCGATCCGGTTCTCGGTCGACGGGTGCGTCGAAAACAGATTGTCGATACCGTGACCTGACAGCGGATTGATGATGAACATGTGAGCCGTCGCCGGATTGCGTTCGGCCTCCATGTTCGGAATTTCGTGCGCGGCGCCCTCGATCTTGGCCAGCGCGGACGCCAGCCACATCGGCTGGCCGACGATGCGAGCGCCGAGATTGTCGGCGGCGTATTCGCGCGTGCGGCTGATCGCCGTCTGCACCAACATGGCGCCGAGTGGCGCCAGAATCATCATCGCGATCGAACCGATGAGGCCGGGGCCGTTGTTGTTGTCGCGATTGCCCCCGAAGAACATCCCGAACTGCGCCACCATTGAGATCGCACCTGCGATCGTCGCGGTGATGGTCATCAGCAGCGTGTCGTGATTTTTCACATGCGCGAGTTCATGGGCAATCACCCCGCTGAGTTCCTCGCGGCTGAGCGACTGTACGAGGCCAGTGGTCACGGCAACCGCGGCGTTCTGCGGATTGCGTCCGGTGGCGAACGCATTGGGCTGCGGATTGTCCATCAGGAACACCCGCGGCATCGGCAGCCCGGCCCGTGCGGCGAGTGCGGCCACCATGCTCACGAGTTCGGGCGCAGTGCGCGCATCGACCTCGTGGGCGCCATACATCGACAACACCATGCGATCCGAGTTCCAGTAGGCGAACAGGTTCGTCACAGCCGCGATCACCAGTGCGATGGTCGCGCCGCCGGCACCGCCGATCAAATAACCGACACCCATGAACAGGGCCGTGAGACCGGCCAGAAGGACCGCTGTTCGGAGGTAATTCATCACTCTCTCCCTGATAGGAACGGCAGGCGCCGCGGCATACTCCGATCAGGTAAGGATCGCCCCTCGGGCGGTTCAAGGCCGGCCGGTGCGTCGCCACGTCGCGGCGTGGCGATCCGCAAAGGCCGCCGCTTTCGCGCGGGCGATCGATGCGTGCTGATGGGACGAGGAACCCGCCGGGTAAACACCAGCACCTCGTCGCCCCCGCGAAAGCGGGGACCCAGTATTCCAGAGCGCCAGTGGAAAAATCGCAAGGCTGCGGCTTACTGGATCCCCCGCCTTCGCGGGGTATGACGCCATCCTTGTGTCAGCCCCGCACACTCCGCCGCCGCTACTTATCCAGCCAGACCTCCTCGAACCGCAGGCTGTTGTACTGGCTGTTGTCGTGCGGGGTGTAGTTCCTGACATAGGGCTGCCAGCAATTGGCGGCCACGCTGGAGATGATGATCGGGCGCGCCGCGTCGTCGACCAGAAGGCGCTCGATATCCCAGACGATTTTCCGGCGTTTCTCCTTGTCCAGTTCGCGGGATTGCGCGGCCAGCAATCGGTCCACCTCGGCGTTGCAGTACTGCGTATAGTTGCGCTCGGACTTGCAGCTATAGTTCTCGACGATATTGCCGTCGGGATCGTCGACGCTGACGCCGGTCACGTTCAGTCCGATGGTGTAATCTTTCCGCGCCAGCCTCGCATACCATTGCGGGGTTTCGAGAACATCCAGCTCGCCGACGATATGGATCTTCTTGAGTTGATCGGTCAGAATCACCGCGGCGTCGCGATAGGTCGGTAGATTTCGCGTTTGAATCTTGATTGGCAACGGTTTGGCATCGCTGTAGCCAAGCTTCTGCATGATTTGCCGGCCTTCCGCGATATTCGCGTCGGTGTCGGGACCATACCCCATCAGCGATAACACCATTTCCGGCGGCATGCCCCATTCGCCCGCGGGCTTCGGCAGCATGGCCCCGCCCGTCAGCGCCAATCCCTCCATCAGAATCGTGTTGAATGGCTTGCGATCGATCGCCAGCGACATCGCCTTGCGAATGTCCGGATTATCGAACGGCGGATTGACGCGATTGACCATCAGGTTGGATTGCGTGCCGGTGGTGATCACCTCGCAGATCGCGTTCGGCGCCCGCGCCTTGATATCCTTCATCAGGGGGACGCTGACATCAGCCGGAAAGGTGATATCGAATTCGCCGGTCGCGAAAGCCAGCATTCGCGTGGCGCGGCTGTCGATCATCCGAAACGTGATCTCATCGAGATAGGGACGATCCTTTTTCCAGTAATCCGGATTGCGCACCAGACGGATCGAGGCGCCGCGCCTGAACTCGACAAATTTGAACGGCCCGGTGCCGACCGGCTTGGTGCGCATGGTCGCTTGCGGAACGTGGCATGGATAGACGGCGGAAAAGGCGCTCGCCAGCAGCACCGGCAGGCTCGGTTGCGGCTCGCTCAGCTCGAATGTGGCCTCGTAATCGCCATTGATCGTGACGTCCTGCAGCTTGGTGTACCAGACCCGGCGCGGGTTCCGGTGAAATTCGGAAACCTCGCTCTTGCCGATCAGCATCCGCCAGGTGCACTGCACATCTTTTGCCGTGAATGGCTTGCCGTCATGCCATGTCACGCCCTGCCTCAGCTTGAACGTCAGTCTGGTATTGGTCGCGTCCCAGGACCAGCTTTCCGCCAGATCCGGGATCACCGTCTCCAGGCTCTCGTGAACCTTGGCGGGATCGAACACCACGAGGTTGTTGAACACGGCCGAAAACGGCGTCACCGACGCGATGGTCGATTCTTCGAGCAATGAAGCGCTGGGTGGATTGTCGTTGTGATAAAGCCGCAGCGTGCCGCCTTTCTTCTGCGCCGCCACCGGCGTTGCGGCTGATATTGCGATGCCGAGCAGCGCGATGAATAAAGCCGCTGACTTGCCTGGCAACCGGTTGCTGCGCACGCACACCTCCCAAAACGTTTTTGTTTTTCTATAGAACCGCCGCCGGTCAAGCGCAATGTTGCGCGAACGCCGTCTTGCCGTCGGCCGATGGTAGTCTTACGCTCCCTTTCAATCTGGCGTGGTGGTGGCAGACCACGCCAGCAAACAAAAGCCATGGGAGGAAATTGTCATGACCACACGCCGTGATTTTCTCAAAGCCGGCACCGCTGCCGTTACGACCGGCATTGTCTTCTGCAGCTGCGGCCTGCTGCAAAGCGCGCATGCACAGCAGCCGGTGCGCCAAAAGCTACCCGTCTCAGTCGGCGGCAAACGGGTAAAAACCATCGACGTGCACGCCCATTGCCACTTCCGCGAAGCCGGCGCGTTGCTCGGCGCCGATGCCGCCGCCGCCCAGCTTCCGCCGGTCAACAACGCGGCCGAGGCTTTCATCGAGATTGACAAGCGGCTCGCCGCCATGGACGCGCAGGCGATCGACCTCGAGGTGCTGTCGATCAATCCCTTCTGGTACAATCGCGAGCGCGACCTTGCCGCCGAGATCGTGAAGATCCAGAACGAAAAGCTCGCCGAGCTCTGCGCCTCAAAGCCGGACCGCTTCGCAGCCTTCGCTTCGCTCACTTTGCAGGCGCCCGATCTCGCCGTGCAGGAACTCGAGACCGCGGTGAAGAAGCAGGGCTTGAAGGGCGCCGCGATCGGCGGCGTGGTGAACGGCGTCGAATTCTCCGACCCGAAATTCCATCCGGTATGGGCCAAGGCGGAGCAGCTCGGCGTGCCCTTGTTCATCCATCCGCAGGGCGTGCCCGAACTCAGCAAGCGCCTCTCCGGCAACGGCTGGCTCGGCAACACCATCGGCAATCCGCTGGAGACCACGATCGCGCTCTCGCACCTGATCTTCGAGGGCACGTTCGATCGCTTTCCCGGGCTGAAAGTGATCGCCGCCCACGGCGGCGGCTTCCTGCCCTCCTACGCCGATCGTTCGGACCATGGCTGCCTGGTTGGGCCCAAGGGCTGCAACCCGGAGATGAAGCTCGGCAAGGCGCCGACGGAATATCTCAAGCAGATCTATTTCGATTCCCTGATCTTCTCACCCGAGGCCATCCGCCATCTGGTGGCCCAGGTCGGCGCCGGTCAGATCGTGCTCGGCAGCGACTATCCCTATCCCTGGCAGCTGCAGCCGGTGGATCATATTTTCGCCTCTGCATCGCTCAGCGACGACGACAAGGCCGACATCCTCGGCCGCACTGCAGCAAAGCTGTTCGGTTTCAGCGCGTAGCGCGGCCGGATAGCCAGGTGACTGCGGTCATTGCCGGGCAAAAGCGCGAAACGCCCGGCAATCCATCTTCTCGCAAGCCTGTTGCGAAGCTTGATGGAGCCGGGGTTGAAGTCGAAATATGTGAAGCAGTTCACATTCGAATACCGCTGTCCAGGCTATGACGTTGGGGCCGTTTTGAGGAAAGCTCAATTAGCTTGTCCTGATTCGGCAATATGATAGCTTGTTATCTGCGAGTTTTAATTTTCGCGGAAATTTTTTTGCGCCCCTAACACCGCCGTCGGCGGTGTATGGAGACCGAACGCGCCATGGGCGAAATTCGGGATTTCAAATCGAACAAGAGCGGCAAGCCCGCACGCGAGGCATCGCCGCGCCGTCTTGCCGCGATTATCGCCGCCGATATCTCGGGCTACAGCCGCCTGATGGAAATCGATGAAGAGGGAACGCACGGCCGCGTGAAGCGGATCGAGCGCAGCCTGATCGAGCCCAGCATCGCAGAGCACCACGGAAGGCTGGTCAAAACCACGGGCGACGGCTTCATTGCGATTTTCGACAGTCCTGTCGAAGCCGTGCGGTGTGCCATCGTCATTCAGCAACACATGGTTGGACGCAACGCATCGCTGCCCAGGCATCATTGGATCGAGTATCGGATTGGTGTCAATCTTGGCGACGTCATCATCGAAGCAACCGACGTTTACGGCGATGGCGTCAATGTTGCCTCGCGTCTCGAGGGCATTGCCGAGCCTGGCCAGGTTTACATCTCGGGCGCCATTTACGAGCAGATCAAGAACAAGCTGGTTTGCGGATATGAGTTGCTCGGAGATCGCAAGGTCAAGAACATCGCCGATCCGATCAGGGTCTACCGCGTGCTTCCGGATCCGGCCGCCTTTAGCCGGACCCGAAAACGACGCGAGAACATTCTGATTTTCCTGCTGAGCCTCACTTTGCTGGTCATCGCCAGCGGCGCCCTTTGGTATGTGTTTTGGCTGCCGCACGGCAAGCCAGGGCATCAGGCGTCAGTCCCGGTTTCGCAGGAGATGCCGAAGGTGCTGCCATCTCCGGCGCCACCCGCCGCGAAACAAGCCGCGCCGCTACCTCAGCCCTTGCCCCCGGCGGCGCCGGCCGCCCCGCAAGCAGCGCCCGAGCCGCAGCCCGTGCCTTCGGTGGCTCCCGCGGTGAAGCAGGCGGCGCCGCTGCCTCAGTCGTTGACTCCAGCAGTGCCTGCGCAAACAGCGCCCCAAGCTCAGCCCGCCTCTCCCGCCACAGCCCCGGCCGCAGCGATCCGGGAGCCCGAGATGAAGACAATGCGCGGCGGCAGCTTCACCATGGGCAGCGATGACGATGTCACGGAGAAGCCGCCCCACCAGGTCACCATCAAGCCGTTCGCGATCAGTCAGTATCCGATTTCCGTTCGCGAATGGAACGAATGCGCCGCGGCGAAGGCATGTGCGTTCGTGGCGACCGGTAAAGATGACGCGCCGATCACCAACGTAAGCTGGAGCGATGCCAGGCAATTCGTGGCCTGGCTCGCGGGCGCAACGCGAAAGGCATATCGGCTGCCAAGCGAAGCCGAATGGGAATACGCCGCGCGTGGAGGCACACAAACCAAGTACTGGTGGGGCGACCAGTTTCAGCCCGGCATGGCCAATTGCAAGAATTGCACTGACATCGCGACCGTCGAGCAACCGATCAAGGTCGGCAGCTTCAAGCCGAATCCGTTCGGGCTGTATGACATGGGTGGCGGCGTCGATCAGTGGGTAGAGGACTGTTGGCACAAGAATTATCAGGGCGCCCCGTCGGACGGCTCGCCATGGGTCGAGGGCAGCTGCGCGTCGCATGTCCTTCGGTCCGGGTCCTGGAGGAATGACGCGCGCTACGCACGGCCGGCGAACCGCGATAGTTACGACACCAACGTTCGATATCCGACGCACGGTTTCCGCGTCGCGCTGTCCCTCTAAGGCGCATTGGAGGAGGATGCGTCATGAAAATCACCCGGCTGATCGCGCTCTCCGTCGTGCTGACTTGCCTGCCATTTGCCGCGTGGGCTCAAGGCAAGCCCGCGCCAAAAGATGCCGTTCTGTATTTCGTGTGGCCGCAGGACGGCGCTACGATCAAGGGCGGATTTTGGTGTCGCTTCGGCCTGCGCAACATGGGTGTCACCCACGCGGGCGACGATTTTCAGAACAGCGGCCATCATCATCTGCTGATTGATGTGACCGAACCGCTCGACCCCAACGAACCGATTTCACAGGACAAGTCGCACCTTCATTTTGGCGCGGGCCAAACCGAGGCGCGTATCGAACTTCCACCCGGAAAACATACGCTTCAGCTTGTGCTCGGCGATGCCAAGCATTATCCGTTCAACCCGCCGCTGGTTTCGAATAAAATCACGATCAGGATCAAGTAGAATTGGTTGGCCGAGGTTCGCGTTTTTGCGGATTAGGCCGACCTCTCGCGTCTTCCGCGGGCTGCGCCTTCACCAGCCGTCGCATTGCAAGTTTGACCCGGCCTTGGCGACCTGTTCGAGCCTGCCGAGGGCAGCTCAACACCCCAAATGTCCGATTGACACGGGATAGCGCCGGGGGCCTCATGGCCCCCGAATAGGCCGCAAAACCGCCCCCGTGGAACCCGCGGCCCCGCAAAACACTTCACGCCAGGCACCACAAGAAAACGCCGTCACAAGGAAACGCCCCATGCGCAGAATTCTCGCCGTCGCCGTCTTCGCCGCGATGTCGGCCTCGCTCCTGTCAGCCGCGCCGGCGCAGGCGCAGACCCCGATCAAGATCATGGTCGGCGGCATCGACAAGCAGATTTACCTGCCGGCCAAGCTCGCCGCCCAGCTCGGTCTCTTCAAGGAACAGGGCCTCGACGTCGAGCTGTTCAACTCGACCTCCGGCTCGCAGGCCGCGACCGCGCTGTTGGCGCGCGAGGTGCAGGGCGTGGTCGGCTTCTACGATCACACCATCGACCTGCAGTCGAAAGGCAAGTTCATCACCGACGTGGTGCAGTTCGGCATCGCGCCCGGCGAAGTGGTGCTGGTGAAGGCGGCCGACGCCGACAAGCTGAAGGATCCCGCGAACTGGAAGGGCCAGGCGCTCGGCGTCACCGGCCTCGGCTCGGCGACGGATTTCCTCACCCGCGCGCTGGCCGCGAAGGCCGGGCTGAAGGTGCAGGATTATTCGCTGGTGCCGGTCGGCGCCGGCGACACGTTCCTGGCAGCGATGCAGCAGGGCAAGATCGTCTCCGGCATGACCACCGAGCCGACGGTGGCGCGCGCGGTGAAGAACGGCACCGCGAAAGTGGGAATCGATCTGCGCACGCCGGAAGCGACTCGTGTCGCGCTCGGCGGCGATTATCCGGCCGCCTGCCTCTACATGGACCGCACCTGGATGGAAGCCAACAAGGAGACCGCGCAGAAGGTGGTCAACGTGTTCGTGAAAACGCTGAAGTGGATGAACACGCATTCGCCGGAGGAAATCGCCGCGCAGATGCCGAAGGATTATTACGCCGGCGAACTCGACCTTTATGTGCAGGGGCTGCGCGAAGGCCGCGCGCAATATTCGCCCGACGGCATGATGCCGCAGGGCGCGCCGGAATCAGTGCTGAAGGTGCTGTCGAGCTTCTCGCCCAATGTGCAGGGCAAGACCATCGACCTGAGCAAAACCTACACCACGGAGTTCGTGATCAAGGCCAACGCAACGCATTGAGCTCGTTGGATGACACGGACCGATCGAGGAACTCGAGCTCTGCGTCACCTCTCCCATCGGGAGAGGTCGGATCGCCCTTGCGATCCGGGTGAGGGGTTACAGCCTATCGATGGACCGTACGCCCTCACCCCGACCCTCTCCCCACGGGAGAGGGAGCGCACCGGTTCCGTTGAAACGTCGCGGCCTATCAGGATTAAAATCTAGTCATGGACGCCATAACCCCCTCCGCCATCGAACTGAAGCATGTCGCCCGGCGGTTCATCACGCCGACCGGCGAGATTCTCTCCGCGCTTGAGGATTTCGACCTCAGAATCGCGCCCGGCGAATTCTTCGCCATTGTCGGTCCCACCGGCTGCGGCAAGTCGACCACGCTGGGGCTGATCGCGGGACTGGCAAAACCGCAGGCCGGCGAGGTGACGCTGTTCGATGCGCCGGTCGACGGCGTCGATCGCCGCGTCGGCTTTGTGTTTCAGCAGGACGCGGTATTTCCGTGGCGCAACGTGCTCGGCAATGTGATGGCGGGGCCGCTGTTTCGCGGCGTGTCGAAGGCCAAGGCCGAGGAGATGGCGCGCGACTGGATCAACCGCGTCGGGCTGAAAGGTTTTGAGGATCATCATCCGCATCAATTGTCCGGCGGCATGCGCAAGCGCGTGGCGCTGGCGCAGACCTTCATCAACAATCCGCAGGTGCTGCTGATGGACGAGCCGTTCTCCTCGCTCGACGTGCAGACCCGCGAACTGATGCAGGAAGAACTTTTGCAATTATGGGCGCTGGCCAAATCGGCGGTGCTGTTCGTCACCCATGACCTTGACGAGGCCATCCTGCTCGCCGATCGGGTCGCGGTGCTGACCACGCGGCCGGCGCGGGTGAAGTCGGTGCACACCATCGACCTGCCGCGCCCGCGCAATGTCGCCACCTTGCGCTACGACGAAAAGTTCATCGCGATTGCGCGAAAGATTTCCGATGACCTGCGCGAGGAAGTGTTGCGCGCACGGGCGGGGCATTGAGACTATGAATATTGAATCGTGGCGTGCGAGTCTTGTCACCTCTCCCATGGGGAGAGGTCGGATCGCATCGACAGATGCGATCCGGGTGAGGGGTTACGGCCCAACGATAGGCCGTACCCCCTCACCCCAACCCTCTCCCCATGGGAGAGGGAGCGCGCCTCCGCTGTGGCAACATCAATACTTCAATCAAAGAATCTAACTGACATGGCCGAAACCAGCATCCCCTCCGCCGCCCCCGCCACCGACGTTCGCCTCGAAACCATGGTCGAACGCCTGCGGCGCCGCGCCCGGCTGGTGCTGGCGTTGCGCCTTGCCGTGCTGGTGTTTCTGGTCGGCGGTTGGGAGCTCGGCGTGCGCGTCGGGCTGATCGATCCGTTCTTCTTTGGCCAGCCAAGCGGCATCGTGACAAAACTGATCGACTGGTTCCAGAACGGCACCTCGATCGGTCCGCTGTGGAAACAGATCTGGGTGACGATCTATGAAGCCGGCGCCGGTTTCCTGATCGGCGCCGTGATGGGCATTCTCTGCGGCATCGCGCTCGGACGCAATCAGCTCTTGTCCGATGTGTTCTCGATCTACATCAAGGTCGCGAATTCCATACCGCGCGTAGTGCTGGGCTCGATCTTCATCGTCGCATTGGGCTTGGGTGCTGCCTCCAAGATCGCGCTCGCTGTCGTGATGGTGTTCTTCGTGGTGTTCGCCAACGCGTTCCAGGGCGTGCGCGAGGCTGACAAGAACCTGATCGCGAACGCGCGCATTCTCGGCGCCAGCGACTGGCAGATGACGCGCGCGGTGGTGATCCCCTCGGCGCTGTCGTGGATTCTCGCCAGCCTGCATGTCAGCTTCGGCTTCGCGCTGGTCGGCGCCATCGTCGGCGAATTTTTGGGCGCGCGCGAGGGCATGGGACTGCTGATCGCGACCGCGCAGGGCTCGTTCGATTCCAACGGCGTGTTCGCGGCGATGATCGTGATCGCGGTAGTGGCGCTGATCGCCGAATGGCTGCTGACCATGATCGAGGACCGGCTGTTGACCTGGCGTCCCGAGACCACCGTCAACGAGTGATGGATTGCAGCAGCTCGGATTCGTAGGATGGGCAAAGCGGAGCGTGCCCACCATTGCCGTGTGACCGCTGATTCAGTCGGTGGGCACGGCGCGGATGCGCCTTTGCCCACCCTACGATTCTTCCTGCAAACGCGGGGCGAGGCGAGAGAAGCGCAGCTAGTTCTGCAGCCTCACCCCGACTAACGCCACCGTCGACGCCGTGCTGTTGCCGGGAAGGTTGGAGTCGAGCCAGTCGCGGCGCAGGGTGCCCTTGATCCACAGGCTGCGGTTCATCTTGTAAATCAGGTCGCCCGACACCGTGTAGATCTTGTCGCGGCGGCCGTCGCCCTGATAGTCGAGCGAGCCCCAGGTGAATTTTCCGATTCCCGTGAGCCAGCGGCGGAAATCGTGATCGGCTTCCACGGTATAGACATGCGTCAGCACGCCGGAGACGCCGGGTAGCGTGGTCTCGTCGATCGAGGTGGTGGAATAGAATTTCGCCGTGGTCAGCGGCGTCGCGGTCCAGGTCAGCGACGACGCGACCAGCAGGCCCTCCAGGCGGTTCAAACGCGGATCGACATAGTCGCGTGCGGCATAACCGACCGAGATTTCGCCGGTCAAAAGCCGCGAGAATTCGAAGGAGCTGCCGGCCCTGACGTAGCCGCCAGAGGAATCGCGTTGAAAGCCGGAGCGGTCGAGCTTGACGTCGTGCACGCGGCTGTCGCCCTCGACCTCGGCGAACGGTTTTACACCCGGCAGCAGGTCGTAGCTGACGCGGCCGACGCCGCCGAACTGATTGAAGTTGCGGTCGTCATTGCCAGTCGAGCTGCCGTCGGTGAGTTTTGAGTCCGTATAGACGGTGCGGTCGACGGTGCCACCGGCGGAAAGCTGCAGGCGGTTGAAGTTCTGGTCGACGCCGACGGTGCTGCCGATCGTCGTGAAAACCGGATATCTGGCAAGGCCAGCCTGGATGTTCGGGCTGCCGGGATTGTCGGTCGACACGCGCAACCGCATCTGGCCCAACAGGCGGGTGTCATGGCTGACATCGAGGCGGCCGTCGATGTGGCCGGTGAAGTCCGGCCGGTCGATATCGACCGGCGCCGACGAGATCGTGCCGTCGGCCGGCGGCGGAAAGGTGTTGCCATAGCCGGCGAACGATCCCCGCAAGTCGGCGACAACAGCGTGGCGCTCCCAGTCGGAGACCGCTAGGAATTCCGGCGCCAGCACGTAGAACGGCGAGCCCTTGGCTGCGGCCGAGCGGCGCGGATTGGTGTCGTAGCCGCCGCTGAGTTCAATCGCGGATTTGACCAGAAGGCCGCCGGCATAATCGCCTACCGCGCCGAACGGATCGTCATCGATCCTCAGCCGCTTGCGCGGCGGCTGGCCGGCCACCGTGCCGGCCATCGCGGGCGGGATCGGCGTCTTGTTGGCGGTCTCGGATGGCGGGACCGACAGCCGCACCGGCCCCGTCAAAACCGCCGGCGCACGGCTGCCGGGACCCGGCGGCGGTTTCGGCCTGGCCTGGCCCGGATAGAATTTTGGCTTCTTGCGCGTGCGATTGAGCGAGTCGTAGCCGGACGTGGACGCGCCGCTGGCGGCGGGACGGCCATAGGTCGGGATGTTGCCGATCCGCGACGGCGCCGGCGTATCCTTGTCGCCAAGCCTGGCGCCGTTGCCGGCATCGCCGGTCGTGCCGCTGGTCACATCGCCGGTCTGCTCGCTGGTCCGGCGCAGCGGGGATTCCTGCGGCGACACGAAGCCGTCGCGGACGGGACGCAGCAAGGCGGTGGTGAGCGTCTGGGCCTGGGCGAAGCGCACATCGAACGCGACCAGCGCGAGGACCATCCCGAGGCACGGCGACACCGCGCGCAAGGACCTTGCGCGCCTGCGGCGGCCCCTTGCCGGACCCGAGATCACGATGAAAATACCCCAGCCAAATCATTCGTTTAAACGACGGGTTCCAGCCCCGCGCGAGCGCGCCTCTATGGAAAACGTCGTTAATGGAGTTAAAACAATTATGGTTAATGGGCGGTTGAGGACCGGCCCCTCCGTCGCATCGCCGGTCCGGCCATGCTAAGGAGTGGTTCGGGCGAAACCGACGCCTCCTCCCCTGGAACCAGACATGTCCAAGTCGAAACCGCTGATGACAAACTCATCCGGCACCGATCACGCTGACGCCGCCGTGCAGTCGGCCCTGCGCACGCTCGATGCCGAGGGCAGCGGCATCACGGCGCTGGCCGCCGCATTGCAATCCGATCTCGGTGTCGCCTTCACCGCCGCGGCCAATCTCATTCGGGGCGCCAAGGGGCGATTGATCGTCACGGGTCTCGGCAAGTCCGGCCATGTGGCGCGCAAGATCGCCGCAACGCTGGCCTCCACCGGCACCCCCGCCTTCTTCGTGCACGCGGCCGAGGCCAGCCACGGCGATCTCGGCATGATTACGCCTGACGACGTCATCCTGGCGATGTCGTGGTCCGGCGAGCAGCCGGAGATGAAGAACCTCATCACCTATGCCAAGCGCTTCCGCATCGCGCTGATCGCGATGACGGCGGACCGCGAATCCACTTTGAGCCAGGCGGCGGATATTGCGCTGACGCTACCGAGGGCGCGCGAGGCCTGTCCGCATAACCTCGCGCCCACCACCTCCTCGCTGATGCTGCTGGCGTTGGGGGATGCGCTGGCGATCGCGCTGCTGGAGGGCCGCGGCTTCACCTCGGTGGATTTCAGCGTGCTGCATCCGGGCGGCAAGCTTGGCGCCATGCTGAAATATACCCGCGACCTGATGCACGCCGGCGACGCGGTGCCTATCAAGCCGCTTGGCACCAAAATGTCCGACGCGCTGGTCGAGATGTCGTCGAAAGGTTTTGGCTGCGTTGGCATTACCGATGCGTGCGGCGCGATCGTCGGCATCGTCACCGACGGCGATTTGCGCCGCCACATGCGCCCCGATCTGATGACCGCCTTTGTCGATGACGTCATGACGAAAAATCCGAAGACGATCTCGCGGGATCTGCTCGCCAGCGAAGCCCTCGAAATCCTCAACTCCTCGAAAATCACGGCCCTGATCGTCACCGAGGCCAACAAGCCGGTCGGCATCGTGCACATGCACGACATCTTGCGCGCGGGCGTGGTTTAGTTCGGGTATCTCCGTCGGTCGTCCCGGCGAACGCCGGGACCCATAACCCTCGGTCTCGGTTGTTTTGCGAAGGTGTCTGCCTCAGTGCCCTCACGAAAAATCACGGCGTATGGGTCCCGGCGTTCGCCGGGACGACGGAGAAAGTGCTAGCCGCTCCCGCCAGCGGAAACCGCGCCGCGTTTGCCTCCAGCGGCAAGTCCAGCCCGTTCGCCAGATACGACACGGTATGATAAAAGCCGCACAGCAGCATGCTTTCGAGAATCTTGGTGTCGTCGTAATGCGACGCCAGCGCCTTGAATTCATCGGCGCTGAGGGTGGCGCGGACATGCAGCGCGTCGACCGCCGCGATCAGCGCCTGCTCGGCGGCCGACCAGCACGGCGCGTCGGCGCCTTCCAGCACGGACGCGCGGACCTGTTCATCGGTGAGATGCGCGGCCTTCGCAAAGGTTGAGACATGCACGCCCCATTCATACTCGCATCCGGTTCGCGCGCAGGTACGGTCGATGACGATTTCGCGTTCCCTTAAGCTAAGCGGACCCCGGTCCAGCAGGCTGCCGGCGCGGAATTTATCCCAGGCCCGCGCATGGCCGGCGACCACGCGAAACAGCATCAGCGGCGGTGCGCCGCGCATGATGCGGTCGAACTGTTCACCGATTTCAGGCGCGTAAGGCGGCTCAAGCGGGGCAATGCGTGACATGGCGTACTCCCGTGCTACAATAAACGTAGCTAGATGCTACATTATCTGTAGCTGAGCGCAAGCCGAAATGATTTCAAACGGCAGCCACCGTCAGGCTGGCGCCATCGGCCTGCACGATTCTGACGCGGCTGCCGGCCGGCGCATCGGGACCGGCGACCCGCCAGATCGTATCGTCGATCCGAATCGTGCCTGCCCCGTCGATGATCGGCTTTTCCAGCGTGAACACCCGGCCGACCAGCGCATCGGCGCGCTTGTTGAGAAACGGGTTGCTCTTGCTGACGGCTTTATTGCTGAGCGCGAAGCGCCGCCACAGCGGCACCGCGGCGGTGGCGAAAACCGCGAACATCAGGATCTGCAGCTGCCACGACGGATTGATCAGAAACGACAGCAAGCCGACCAGCAGCGCCGCGAGACCCAGCCAAAACATGAAGACGCCGGGGGCGAGCAGCTCCAGCGCCATCAGGACGATGCCGAAGATCAGCCAGTTCCAGGTACCAAGCGTGGAAAACATCTCGGTCATCGTTTGACCCTCGTTGTCTAATTTATCGATGGTCGCGCAGCATCGGAACCCCTCACCCGGATCGCAAGAGCGATCCGACCTCTCCCTATGGGAGAGGTGACCGAACTCGCATGCTTCGATCCGATCTTCATCAAGCAAACCCTAGGGTTGCGGGGTTACCGGAGGCGGGTTCGGTCCGGCGTTCGGCACCGAGGAGCGGCGCGCGGCGGCCTGCGCGGATGCAGCACTTTCGCCGAAGGTCGCCTTGGCGATCTCGCCGATACCGGCCAGCGAGCCCAGCAGGCTCACCGCCTCGATCGGCAGCATGATCACCTTCTGGTTCGGCGACTCCGCAAATTGCCCGAACGCCTTGATGTAATTGTTGGCAATAAAATAATTCAACGCGGCGACATCGCCCTTGGCGATGGCCTCGGAGACCATCTGCGTCGCCCTGGCTTCGGCTTCGGCGGAACGTTCGCGCGCCTCGGCGTCGCGGAACGCGGCTTCCTTGCGGCCTTCGGCCTGCAGGATCTGGCCCTGTTTGGCACCCTCAGCACGCAGGATTTCCGATTGCCGCTGGCCTTCGGCCTGCAGAATATCGGCGCGCTTGACGCGCTCGGCCTTCATCTGGCGCCCCATGGCTTCGACGAGATCGGCGGGCGGCACGATGTCCTTGATCTCGATGCGGTTGACCTTCAGCCCCCACGGCGACACCGCGGCATCGACCACCCGCAGCAGGCGCTCGTTGATCTCATCGCGATGCGACAGCACCTGGTCGAGGTCCATCGCGCCCATCACCGAGCGGATGTTGGTCATGGTCAGCACGATGATCGCCTGGTTGAGATCGGAGACCTCGTAGCTGGCTTTCGCGGCATTAAACACCTGATAGAAGGCGACGCCGTCCACCGTCACGGTGGCGTTGTCCTTGGTGATCACCTCCTGCTCGGGAATGCTGATCACCTGCTCCATCATGTTGATCTTGCGGCCGACGCGGTCGAAATAGGGGATGATGATGTTCAGCCCCGGCGAGAGCGTGCGGGTGAACCTGCCGAACCGCTCGATGGTCCAGTCGAACCCCTGCGGCACCGTCTTGACGCCGGCAAACAGCGTAAAGATAACCAGCAGCACAACCGCGATGGCGAAAATGTCGAAACCAGTCATGTATCCTCCAGGGAGACGCTCCCGAGCGCGGTCTTATTTTGTCTGCAAACCGGGCGCGGCGGTTCAGCAGGCTGTTCTTGAATGTTAGGTAAGTCTCGGTTTGCCGCCCGCCAAGTGTACGGCATCTGAATGCGACCAGTGTGTATGACGTCAATTAATCGTCAAATCCAGCCCTGGAGCTCGCGCAGCACCAGTTGCCGGATGACGTCCATGCCGGGGTCGCTATCGTTCAAACAGGGAATCGCGGCAAAATGCTCGCCGCCGTTGTGCTTGAAGATCTCGGCGTTTTCCTGCGCGATTTCTTCCAGCGTTTCCAGGCAATCGGCCGAAAATCCGGGGGTCACGACGGCGATGCGGCGCACGCCGTCCTTCGCCAGTTGCTCGATGGTCTTGTCGGTGTAGGGCTGCAGCCACGCGTCGAAGCCGAAGCGCGACTGGAATGCGAGCTTCAGCTTCGATGCATCAAGGCCCATGCGCCTGCGCAACGCGTCCGTGGTCGCGATGCATTGCGACTGATAGGGGTCACCCTTGTCGACATATTTCTGCGGCATGCCGTGGAACGAGGCCACGATGATTTCAGGCTGAAACGGCAAGGTCGCAAGATGCACATCGATGGAGACCGCCAGCGCCTCGATATAGTCAGGATCGTCGTAATAAGGCGGCGTCACCCGCAAGGTCGGTTGCGCGCGCATGTCGCCAAGCACGCGGAATACCTCGTCACACACCGTGGCGGAGGTCGCGGCCGAATATTGCGGATAGAGCGGCACCACCAGCAGCCGGTCGCAGCCCTGCGACGTCAGCGCGTCGATGCGCGAGCGGATCGACGGATTGCCGTAGCGCATCGCCCAATCGACCACGACATGGTCATGGTCGGATATGGCATCGGCAAGTTTTTCCGATTGCGCGCGGGTTATGGTCTTGAGCCGAGATTCGTTTTTCTCCCGGTTCCAGATTTTCTGGTAATCGCGCGCCTTGCGGCCGGGGCGGATGCGCAGGATGATGCCGTTCAGCACCAACTTCCATTTTAGTCCCTGATCTTCGATCACCCGGGGATCGGACAGAAATTCCTTCAGGTACACCCGCACACCCCGGGCATCCGCGGTGTCGGGGGTGCCGAGGTTGACCAGCAGGACGCCGACGCGCTCCGCGCTGGCGTCGGCCGCAGCGTTTGATCTTTGGATCGGGACGACCACAGTCATGACTTCCCTTTTTTACCCGGCGTCATCGTCCGCCAACGGGTCGGCGCAAAGCGCCGCCCGATGACAGGCTCCGACGGACGATCCAGTACTCCGCGCAGATTCGGCCCAATAACTGATGGTAGTGATTACTGGATGCCCGCCTTACGCGGGCATGACGTCGGTGGTTCGCGCGTTGTACCATCCTTGTCAAGATAATGCCCAGTTCGATACTGTCACCCATTGCAGCGCGTCGGGGGGAACCATGACGATCGCCGAATGGTGCATTTTTGGAACGGTCATACTCTATCTACTGACGATTGCGCCGGTGAAGGCGATCGGCTTTCGCCGCTTCGATAACTCCAAACCGCGCGACCCCGCGTTCTATGACAACCCCATTGCCGCGCGCGCGCTCGGCGCGCACCTCAACGGAATCGAGACCTTTCCGTTCTTTGCCGCCGCTGTGCTGCTTGCGGAATTCCGCGCCGGCCCACAGCGCCTGATCGATGAACTGGCGGTGCTGTTCCTGATCGTGCGGATCGCCTATGTCTTCACCTATCTCGGCGACCGGCCGACGCTGCGCACGATCCTGTGGAACATCGGCTTTGCGATCAATGTCGCCATTTTCTTCATGCCGGCGATCCGGGGCTTTTTGCCGATCTAGGACATACGGTTTCGCGATCTCGCGGCGCGATGCGCCCGAGGTTTTACGTTTATCTCTCGCCCTTTGAGGGCGTGGGGAACGCCGGATGCCCGTTGCACCCGCGGCCTCGTGTGCACTTGGTAGTGGTAGAACGCACACGAGTAACAACGAGTACACCGGAATCACCCGACGTTCCCGCACGCAATGGTTTTAACGGTTTCCTTCGTGCTCTCCCCGGCGATCGGGCTTGTTTGCCACCGTCGCCCACGGATATGTTTTGTCTAAGCCCGGTTGGGCCGACTTAACTCCGCGAACTTGACGCCAGCGTCGGGCGTCAGGACCACACGACTTCGCCGTACGCTGCAACATCCCTCGTCAGCTCGCTTTGTAATCGCTCACAGGCCGAAGCCCGCCCTGCCATCCATCGCGCGCAAAACGCTGCCGCGTCCACCGCACCCCTCCCCGCGTCCGTGACGAT
>Ga0193726_1000720_pt1 | contig 31568 bp, 22 predicted proteins | sample H2c1metaG_FD_144928 | JGI IMG/M metagenome (GOLD analysis project Ga0193726, IMG submission 144928) | Soil microbial communities from a riparian zone of the East river system, Colorado, United States - H2c1 | ecosystem: Environmental > Terrestrial > Soil > Riparian zone | place: USA: East River... | reverse complement strand
CTGCTTCCCGCCAGTAGCGTGTGTCCAGCGACTACTGGAGTCGAGCGAATCGCTCCGCGAGTCTGCGTCTGCCAGAGCACTCCCCCATACAATCCGCTCGAGGCATCAGCGAATACACCAGTATGTTCGCTATCGTTGCGAAATGTTCCCGCGGCGGATGGCTGCTGCGCGGAAACGATCGAGGAACTCAATGACGCCACCAGCACGACAATCGGCACGGCAAGAATTAACAAGATTCGACGTTTGACTAGATTCGTGGTCGTAGAGCCAGACCTTGCTCGAATACCTGATGACGCAGAAAAATTGCTACAGCCACATGTTCGGCCACTCGCTGAACTAAACGCTTTATCTCTCGTGCTCAAGACGGCCTCCAGTGTCGGAACGTGCTCCAATTCGCTTACTCATGACGCAACGTAGAGATGGGATCTACGCGTGTCGCTCGAATGGCGGGAACCAAACAAGCCGCAAGGGCTACTGTCATTAATAGGATCGGCGCTCCTACGAACGTAATGGGGTCACGTGTTCCAACCCCGAACAGGAGTGGCGCCGTAAAACGCGCTAGATAAAACGCTCCAGCAAGCCCGAGTGCAATTCCTTCAAGCGCCACACGCGCTCCTTGACCGATGACCATTCGCAAGATATCTCGCGGCTGTGCACCTAGCGCGATGCGAATTCCGAGTTCGTGTTTTCGCTGGGTCACCATGAACGCCATCACTCCGTAAATCCCAATTGCCGCCAACGCTGCCGCTACGGCCGCAAAAAGCCCCAGTAAATCGAGGCTCAACCTCGGCTGTTCCACCGATGTGGCCACCACGTCATGCATTGTTTGCACTTCATATACTGGCTCGTGCGGATCAATCGCGAACACTTGCTGGCGAGCGGAGTTCGCGATGTGAGCAGGGTCAAGAGTTGTGCGGATGACGACAAACATTCCTCGTGAACCATCGAATGGATCCTGTGTCTGCGGAAAATATGCTTGCACACGGCCTCCGACATCGAGGCTGTAGTTGTGGACGTGCGCCACGACGCCCACAACCGTGCACCAGATTTGTTGCTGAGGATTCGTATTCGGAACACTCGTGATGGAAATTCGCTGCTGTAACGGACTCTTGCGAGGCCACATGTTCGCCGCAAACTCTGCATCGACGATTGCCACCGCAGGAGACGCAGCTGAGTCCGCCTCGGAAAACATCCGCCCGGAGATTAAAGGAGTCTTCATCGTCTCGAAATAGCCGGGACTGATGAAGCGCTGATCCGTCTCAATATAACCGTACGGGGAGTGCGGTATATGGCTTAGCGCTTGCGCCGTCGAGTTGTCTACGAATACCGAACCAGACAAATACACATCGCCCATCGGCAATTGTGAAACTGCTCCGGCGCTTTCAACTCCTGGCACCACCCGAATCTTGTCGAGGACTTGCTTGAAAAATTGTGGCACCGCCGGACCGGCGGGATAGGTGATTGCAGGTAGGGTCATTCGCATTGTAAGGATGTGGTCCGTCTGAAAGCCAGGATCCACGCGAAGAAGACCGTAGAAGCTCCGGATCGTTAGCCCAGCCGCGATGAGGAGCAGCACGGAGAAGGCAATTTCAGATACCACCAAAGCGTTACGCAGCCGCTTTCCGCTGCGTCCCCCACTTGTCCCACGGCCACCTTCTTTTAGAGTCTCTTGAAGACTTGGATTTGAAACGTGGATTGCCGGGGCGAGCCCAAAAAGAATTCCGGTGAACACAGCTACAGCAAATGTGAACAGAAGTACGGTTGACTCTAATTCGATGTTACCTAAATGGGGAAGAATGTCCGCGTGTAGATTGCGTATGGCAAGAATTCCCCAATCTCCGAAAACCAAGCCGACCGCACTTCCTATCAATGAAAGCAAAATGCTTTCTGTCAGAAGCTGGCGAATCGTTCTCCATCGTCCTGCACCCAGCGACGCGCGAACAGCCATTTCTTTTTCGCGTGCTGTGCTTCGCGCGAGCAGTAGATTGGCAATATTTGCGCAGGCAATCAGAAGAACGATTCCGACGGCGGCCATCAGAATCAGCAGTGCCGGCCGAATCTGCCCAACGAGTTCTTCGCGCAGCGGAACGACGAGCACACCCCATCCCATACCCGGTGTGTAGTAATCCGGATTCTCCCGCGCCAATTCCTTCGCAAAAAGGCTCATGTCTGTCGAAGCCTGCGTGAGATTCGTACCGGCCTTGAGCCGTCCGATCACTCGCCAAGCGTGCGAGCCACGGCTATCAGGATGAGTTCGGTCAAGCGCGAGAGGAAGCCAAACCTGATTGTTCCCTTCAAAGTCGAATCCTTCGGGCAGAACTCCAATTACGGTTCGAGGCCGATTATTTAATCGAATGGTCTTGCCAACGACTTTCGGGTCGCTTGAATACAGGGTTCGCCAAACGCCGTAACTTATAACCGCCACCATGTTGTGGCCGGACTGATCCTCCTGCGCCGAATACGTTCGACCCAAAACAGGTTCAACACCTAGAACCTGGAAAAGACCGGAAGTAGAAAAGCCCACAGTGACTCGTTGAGGAGTTGTGTCCTCGTTTCCGAGATTGGCACCGTTGTCCGGGGAATAGGCAGCGACCTGCTCGAAGGCGTGATTCGTATCCAAAAGTTCGAACCATTCGGGATCGGACAACGAGTTCCTAGGTATCCCTTCTCCGGTCATCTGTCCCCAAACCTTCACAAGCTGATTAGGCTCACGGTACGGCAGCGAACTGAGGAGAACAGCATGTACGACACTGAAAATTGCGGTATTGGCACCGATTCCCAATGCGAGTGTGAAGATTGCGACAGTTGTAAACCCGAGATTCTTGCACAACATGCGTGCACCGAATCTTACGTCCTGCGCGAGATTTTCCAGCCAAGTCCATCCCCACATTTCCCGGCTCTCCTCGCGCAGAATCAACTCATTTCCAAACCGTTCGCGCGCTGCGTAGCCCGCTTCAGTTGCGCTTATTCCGGCCTCACGCTGCTCACGTTCGCGCAATTCTTTGTGCAGACGCATCTCTTCTTCCATATCGCTAAAGAAGGCCTCTCGCCGAAACAGATTCATGATCCGCCGGCAAATACTTCGGAGCCAATTCATAGAATCCTCAAGTCCTTACTCTGTCTGAATCACTCGTCCGACTGCAGCCATCACACGCTCGAAGTCCGAAACTTCCACTTCCAGTTTCTTCTTTCCAAGGGGTGTGAGGTGGTAATAGCGCGCGCGTCGATTCTCGGCCGTCGCACCCCATTTGGCCGAAACCCAGCCTTTAATAAGCATTCGCTGCAATGCCGGGTAGAGTGAACCCTCCTCGACGCGAAGCACGTCTCCGGAGACTCGTTCAATGAACTTGGCAATTTCAAACCCGTGCATTTCTCCATTGCGCGCCAGGGACCGCAGGACTAGCAGGTCGAGCGTTCCGTGGGGAATCTCGTCTCGATGCAAATGTGCCTCCTAACATAGAAAGACTATGCCAGACCCCAAAATGTTACACGTTTTCTTAGAAATTCTTAAATTTTGAGAAGCTTCCCCAGCAGCAACGGGTTCACTGGCGGCGATCTCTTCGAATTAGCTGGTGTTTTCGCCCTTCGGAGCACTATTCGTGATTTCGGTGCTTCCAACCGCCAATTGAGTATCGGCTTTTTATAGCGGCACCATCGTGGCGAACAAACCTTGATCGGCTATTCGCAGTAACAAAGTCTTCCCTCGCACGTCTAGATGATTACAGCGTTCCGGCGATCGGCGCGGCTCAGCGTGCAAGAGTCATTTGGTTTACCACTGTCCTGGACCAATACGAAGGAGAAAGCTCTCTGTGGAATTCAAGGGACACGTTCTCCGCGAGAAGGCGACTGCGGCATTTTGCGTCACCGAGACAATATTTGACGGAGACGTTACGCTGCCCCGCCATGAGCATTCCAAAGCGTATGTCTCGTTTCTTTTGGCTGGCGCTTACGTAGAACGAACTCGCGCATCCGAACGAGATTGCTCGATGGGAACAGTTATTTGGCATCCGGCCGGAGAGACTCATAGCGACCGATTCTGCGAGCAAGGAGGGCATCTGCTAAACCTCGAATTTCAAAAAGACTGGCTTCGGAGAATTCAGAGTGATGTCCAATTAACACAGCCGTATTCATCTTGCGGAGGACTTCCATATTTGATGGGACTGAGTCTCTATCATTTTCTGAACACGGGTCATAGGACGCCTGAGGATCTTGCCATCGAATTGCTAAGTCTTTACACGCCGAGCTTTGACCATCCAATGCAACCAGACTGGTTTGGCCGCGTGCTCCAACTCATCCATGATGCCTATGGCGAAAATCTAACACTGGCTGTGGCCGCGAGGGCTGGCGGCGTTCATCCAGTGCATGTGTCTCGCAGTTTTCGCCGCGTGCTCGGATGCACCTTCACTGAATACTTGGGGCAGGTGCGTCTCAGGAGAGTATTTGATTTCCTGCGCAGCTCCACGTTGGCGCTAGTGGATGTGGCTGTTCTGTGCGGATTTGCAGATCACGCTCATATGTCACGGAGCTTCAAGCGAAACACGGGGATCACACCTTCCGCATACCGAAGTTACCTTTGAGGTTAAGCCTGTTCAAGCCTTTCTCTCCAATGCCTGATAGACAGGACGGATGCGCGTTCCATTTTGGATTTGCGGCGTGATGGCATTTCTGCTTTTTGCTGCCAATCCATCACACGCGAGTAAACCACAAGTTGGTGAGCGGCACACAACCACCGAATGGGACCTGAAGCCTTCACTCAAGTACGACGCGCTCTGCTTGATCAACGCACTTACGGGCGATCCTTATTATCTCCGCTATTACCAACCGGAATACGATCACTTCAACTCGCTGTTCACTTCTGAAGAGCGTGAAAGCTTTCGGCAACTGAAAGCAATCATTAAAGACGGAGCGGGCGGAATCGTCTCCGCCAAACTGGCGCTGTATTTTTCAGCTGTCAATGACGAGTCTATCGAGCAGATGATCCAAACGACCCGCGATGGCTCGCTGATGCGCGCCGCTTTGATGAATACGCCTTATTGGACCGCGAACGGATGGGATGTTTACGAGACGGCAAGACCACAACTAGAAGCTGCGCTCAGGGCGCTTCAGCGAGTGGGATTCTCACATTACTGGGAAACGGACGCGCGGCCACGAATCGAAAAGCGCATCGCTGAATTGAGCCCCGCGCTGTCCCAATACAACGTGGTTCCCGCGATCGAGGAAAAACTCGGAAAGCCGCTCACTTCAAATCGCATCACTGTCTATCTGCTAGCTTATTCTGAGCCGCACGGAATCAAGATTATAGGGATGCAGTTCATCACTCATGTCTCCTATCCATTCAGAATCGTGCTTCACAACGCGGTACATGAAATGATGCACCCTCCATTTGACACGAGTAATCCGGCCGTGGCGTCAGCCATCGAGGAAATCGGGCGGGACCCTCTTATTCGCGCCAAGATCGAAAACCATGACAAGTCATTCGGCTACAATTCCGTCCCGGGTTACGTGGAAGAAGACTCCGTGCAGGCGCTGGAAGAAATCGTCTGTGAACAATTCGGAATGACGCGTAATTCGCAAGAGTACTGGAAAGCCCAAGATGATGGGATTCATGTTCTCGCGGCTGCAATCTACGTCCGATACAAGCAGGCGCTTGGCGATAGCAAGTCACCGACCGCGTACCCTCAATGGTTCCTTAAAGCTGTTCACGATGGTGATTTGCAGGCAGCGAAACTGGCCGAAACAATTCGTGAGTTCTTTGCGCCACGACAGTAATCATTTGGCGTGGCCGATTCGCTCCACGTCCCATTCAAGGAGTGAGGTCGTTTGAGTTTACATATAGATAAGAAAGAACCGTCCGGACATTGCGTCAATTCGATGAGGAGGTCATTGATCATGCTCATTCGTGCCAACTGTCCGAACGGTGTCAGTCGCAATTTGACCTATTCGAATGCGGCTCTGTGCCTTGTTGCAATGGTCTTCATTCTTTTTCAATTGTCATGTCCGGTGGCCACGCCAGCTGCCGCCATTGATTTGAAGCAAGTCGCGCCGGGGGTGTATGCGGCGCTCCAGCCATTCGCAGACCGTTTCAATGATTCTAATTCGGCGATCATCGTCGGCGAAAACTCAGTCATTGTCGTCGACACGCAAACAACGCTTACTGCCACGCGCGGCATCGTCGACGAAATTCGCAAACTCACCGATAAACCCGTGCGTTTCGTGATCAATACGCACTGGCATGGTGACCACGTACAAGGCAATCAAATCTATCGTGACGCATTTCCAGGCGTTCAGTTCATCGCGCAGACCAATACACGTGAAGACATGGAGAAACGTACCGCAGCCGAGTTGAAGGACAACCTTGCAAACCTGCCGGGCCAGATCGATCGCTACAAACAAATGCTTGCGTCGGGAAAAACTCCTAGCGGCACTCCGTTGACAGAAGACCAGAAGAAAACCGTCCAAATGCGGGTGGATACTTTTTCAGCACAATTGCCGGACCTGAGTCAAACCCAAATCGTCCTGCCCGAAATCACTTTCGATCAATCTATGACTCTCTACCAGGGTACACGCCAAATCCGCCTGATCCATTTCGCTGGGCATACGCGCGGGGATGCGGTTGTATATCTTCCATCGGAAAAGATCCTCATTACGGGCGACTTGCTGGACGATATGCCTTATACGGGTGACGGTTCGCCTGCGGGATTGGTTGCCACGCTTCGTGACCTCGACAAACTTGATTTTGACAGCGTCATATCGGGACATGGCGGAATTGAGCGGGGCCACGGCCATTTGCGCCTGGTCGCACAATTGTTCGAATCCATCGTTTTGCAAGTACGAGCTTCCGCAAATGCCGGGTCAAGCCTCGACGACACGAAGAAGAAAGTGAACGTCGAGCAGTTTCGTCGACCCATGACCGACGGAGAGGATCATGCAAACCGGGCCTTCGATGGGTTCGTGTCGGCCGCGATCGAGCGTGCATACCAGGAAGCAATCGCGGCAAAGAATGGATAGCGGGGTAATTCTTATTTCCTGCGCCGCAAGTATGGCGAATTACCTGCGTCATGCTCTCTCGATGACGCAGGTCTAGATGTAAGGCGTCGCCAAGGGAGAATCTCGCAGACTCAGGAGGATTTATGAAATCACTGTTAATGGCGGCGATGACGGTGGCGATATCAGTGAGTTCGTTGTCTGCTGACGTTACTCAAATTGACGGCACTACGCCGCGAGACGTCCAGATCCACATCGCAAAACTGGCCGCACCAAAAGAAGTCACCGACCATGCGGACATCTACGTGTTAGGAATCCATGGATATGAGCTGGCTGAACATGGCGACAACGGCTTTTCTTGCATGATCGAACGGGAAAAGCCCGAAACAATGGAACCGGAGTGCTATGACGCTGAAGGAACTAGAACTACTCTCAAGGTGGCGCTCCATATCGAACAGCAGCGCGCGAATAACGTGGGTGAGCAAGAGATCACCCAATCTGTAAAAGCAGGTTACAGATCAGGAAAATTCAAGCCCCCTTCAAAGCCTGGAATCGTCTATATGCTGTCTGACTATAATTATGTGGTCAACCCTGAAACTGGAAAGATTATCCACTTCCCAGGACATCTGATGTTTTATGCGCCGTTTGCCACAGAAAAAACGGTCGGATCTGGCAACGGAGCGCCTTACATAGTTCATCCGGGCGAACCCGATGCGTTGATGATCGTCGTTCCCGCAGGATCGCATGCGAGTCATGATTAAGATGCCGGTGTCGAGGCTTCAAATTCTTTGCGCTAACGTCCGACGGCCAACCCCGATGGGAAGAATGGCTAAGAATATCAGTTCTTCTTGAAGGAATTGCGACCCGCGATGGCACGCATAGCAAGTAACCGTGCGATTGCCGTTCTTGCCGTCGAAATTCGCTTTGTTTATTTCCATTGTCATTGCGAGAAAGGAGGGCTGAGTGGCAAGTATTGGGGAGAAGTCGAGCGCGGGGAAAAAAGCCCCACTCACGAAATGATGCTGCGAATGGCGAAGGCCCTGAACATCCCTCTGGAAGCAATGGTGCGTAGGGAGCGTGAGGAAGGCGATGGAAAAACGTTGCGAAAAAGGATTGACAGCATCCTGGACAAATCTCCAACAAAACACTTGAAGCGTGTTTACTTCTACCTTCTTGACACGCTAGAAGGACGCTCAGATTCGGATTTCTGAACAAGGCTTTAGCAGAGTGGTCTAGGAACAGTCCTATCAATTGTTGGCTAGGACAGGGTGTTGAAGCAGTTTTGGCCGACAGCGAGCGCCCTCGGTTCTGGTACTCGCACCAAGGCAAAAGTTCTGAAATCGTCCCCTAGGGCGCACCGGCTCAAAATTGAATGCCCAAAACCCTAACGTTCTTTTATGCCAACAATGTAGTCTTTGCCTATCATCATTCGCCGGCGTAATTCCACAAAATGCCTTGGGAAAGACTTGGGAAAGAACTCTTTTGAAATGTCGTCCGCTAAGTCGCACAGAATCAACGGGCTACATATTCATATCGACCTCATAACCCGAAGGTCGTTGGTTCAAATCCAACCCCCGCAACCAATCTTAGAAATTCGCTGCTCGCGCTGACCCTGTCTTGCCTATTAGAGAAATCAGAAACGATTAACTCGAAGCCGCATTCTTCGGCATCTGATTGCGCAAAAGTTCAAGATCGGCCGCCACCATCATTTCCACGAGCTCTCGAAAATTTACCGTGGGTTCCCATCCCAGTTTTTCTTTCGCTTTGGTTCCATCGCCGCGAAGATAGTCTACTTCCGCTGGACGAATAAATTTCTCATCGAGCTCAACATGCTTTTGCCAGTCCAGACCAATGCAACCGAATGCCACTTCCACCAGTTCTTTTACGCTATGCGTTGTGCCGGTTGCAAGAATGTAGTCATCAGCTGCCGGCTGCTGCAGCATCATCCACATCGCTTTCACATAATCTCCGGCAAATCCCCAGTCGCGTTGAGAGTCAAGGTTGCCCATCTGAATCTTTGAAGCGAGCCCCAACTTTATTCGAGCCACCTGCTGCGTAACTTTACGCGTCACAAATTCCGTCCCACGCCGCGGTGACTCGTGATTGAAACCGATGCAGCAGCACGCCATAAGACCGTAACTCTCTCTGTAGTTCACGGTAATGTGATGGCCAAATACTTTTGCAACTCCGTATGGACTGCGCGGATGAAAAGGTGTCTTCTCGGTCTGCGGAATCTCCCGCACCTTACCGAACATCTCCGAGCTGGACGCTTGCAAAAATCTCGCCGTCGGCCGATGTCTGCGAATCGCTTCCAGAATCCGCAATACGCCGAGGCCCGTCACATCCGCCGTAAGCACTGGCTGGTTCCACGAAGCAGCAACGAAACTCTGCGCGGCCAGGTTATATACCTCGTCCGGCAAAATTGCTTGCACCGCCGAGTCGAGAGACGACTGATCGGTAAGATCTCCTTCAATAAAATTCATCCGTCCAACCAAATGCTTGACGCGATCATTTTTTTCCGAACTACTCCGGCGAACCAAACCGTAAACTTCATATCCCTTCTCCAGCAGAAGTTCCGCCAGATAAGATCCATCTTGACCAGTAACGCCAGTAATCAACGCTCGCATTTCATTTTTCCCCTTGGTAAGTTTCAAGTTTATCCAGCCAGTCTGCCAGATCCCGGCTGTCAGTTCAGCATAAGTAATCTGTAGATAAGCTTAACGCACTCGGCATTAGTCTTCCAGCCTCTGCGTCGGTCGATCTCCTATACTTTGCGCAAAGATTCAACGAAAACGAAGAAACCATCGTTATCACAGAACCGATTCATATACCTTCAACGTATTCTCCGCCATTCGCGCAGCGGAGAACTTCTCTCTCGCGCGCTTGCATGCCGCCTCTCCATACTTTCTTCGTATGTCCTCCTTTTCAAACAGAAAGTTGATCGCCCCCGCCAGCGCGATTGAATCCTGGGGTGGAACGGTTATCCCTGTCACTCCATCAACCGAGACTTCGGGAACACCGGATTCAAGATTGGTGTTTATCACCGGTATCCCAGCCGCCATGGCTTCGACCTGGACCAACCCGAAAGCCTCCGCGCGTGTGATCGAAGGCAGTACAAATATCTTCGCCGCCTTATAGTACGGCGCGAGGTCTTTCACTTGTCCCAATAAATGAACCTTACCGTTAAGTCCCATTTTTTCTATCAAAGTTTCCAGTTGACGATCCAAGCGGCCTCTTCCGATTACCAGAAGTTTCGCGTCAATATCCGCCATGGCCCGTATGAGAAACTCGAATCCTTTGTACGGCACCAATCTACCGACTGCGAGGATGAGTCGCTCCCCATATTTGGCGCGGATGTCGCAAGCTTGGTCCAGAGTCTCAGTTTCGTATGCCCTTATTTCAATTCCAAGCGGAACAACATGGCACTTCCCGCGGAAATCAGCCAACTCTTCCGAGCTCTCTAAATAACGTGTTGAAGTGACGATAATTGCTCTTGCGCGATTCATCGCGCGCCGGACGAACGGTCTTGTCATTCGATGCAAAATCGGACGTCCCAGCGTATCGGACTGGTGCGTGATAACCAGGCTTCCTTTGTGTCCGCTAATCAAAAATGACAGCGCCGCCCATGGATTTGGCATTTGCATATGAACAATCTTCTCGTCGCGTCCAGATAAATTCCATGGCATCGACGGGCAGATCGGCTGCGATGCTAACGTCCCAAAAGCCGCAACACGAGTAACTCTCGCACCATCTAGCACTTCCGTCTTGGTGACGGGAGCATCGCCCGCCACGACCACTTCTACCCGCGTTTCCGCACTTTGGTGGGATACCAAGTCCCGCACGTGGGTCTCCATCCCTCCAAGATGCGGAGGGTAGTATTTGCCAATATGGAGTATGGAGTCCGGATAATGCCCCTTGCCGTAAATCATAGAACGTTCGGCCTTTTTGTTAGCGTTAAACGCTTGAGTAAACGCCCTATCTTCCACCGTGGACTAGAACCCAACACTCTTGTTTTCCATTATGCCTTCTGTATCACTCGCGCCTGCGCACTTGAGCGCAGCCCACGTCTTGCGTGCAGTTTCATCCCAACTAAACCTATTCACACGAAGGAGCCCCTTCTCTCGAAGAGCAACACGCAACGAATCGTCATGCACCAAGCGATTGATTCCATCGGCAATCGCTCCCATATCGAATGGGTCGATGGTGATGGCAGCGTCACCCACAACTTCTGGAATCGAGCAAACATTCGAGGTGAGAACCGGAATCCCGCACGCCATGGCTTCCAGAGGAGGGAGACCGAAACCTTCATAGAACGATGGGTACATCAAGGCAAGTGCACCACGATATGCGTCAGAGAGATCCGCATCGCTCGGCAAGTCTAAGAACTCAACGTTTCCCTCCATCCCCAACCGGCGGACCTCTTCCAAGACATACCTGTCCGGTTGGCCCGACAGCACAAGTTTAACCTCCTTGCAAACTCTCGACAAAGAATAAGCCTTTAGGAGTCGAGGGAGGTTCTTGTGCGGCTTGCGGTTCCCGACGTAAAGCAAATACGGATAGCCAGGATCGTATTTCTTTCCAGACGGTGTGAAAGGTGCGCCGACGGCGCAGCTAACATTCACGACTTTCTCCTCGCCGACTCCGGCCCACTCACAAATCTCCCGTTTTGAATATTCCGATATGGTTAAAATAGACGCCGCGCGATGACACGCCGGTCGAATAACATGCCTGTAGTACGCGCGCTTGATCGCGCTCGAATTTTCCGGGACACAAAGCAGATTCAAGTCGAGCAGAGAAAAGACGAAATTCCCGGACCATCCGATTGGCGGATTACCCCCCGGGGTAAAGAACAGTCTGGGTCCGATCCGCGACAGCGCCGCACCCAACAAGATGCCGTCCAGCGGGTGCGACGGTCGCCGACGGCCATGAAACGGCGTCAGGCCCGGCAACAACCTTTGAAGCTCACGGGCGATGCGCCCAATTCCGTGGTTCCCAATCCAGCGCGCGTCGAAAAGAACATCGATCATATCAAGAGCTCCAAATACAGTTAACTGTAGATACTCGCGATTTGCCGTATGCTCTTAGCTGGCGCGCGACAGAAATGATCGGTATGTATGACGCCTACAGCCGCCCAAAAATAGAAGTTCGTAGGGAACACGTCCGGGAATGGAACGAAAGCACTTCCTACGCTAACGGTCAGTACGACACACAGAGCAAAGCGAATAATCGGCTGATGCCGAAACCTCCACGCTCGTTTCAGCGTCATCCATTGCACGGACAAAAATAGCAGCAAAGCGGGAACACCAGCACGCATAATCAGCGCCAGATAAAAGTTCTCTTCATGGACGTACCTCTTAGTTCCGAACATCCAAACGGGAACGTCAAAGCTTTTCAAGTGCGACCACGCCCCGGCCAATTCATCTTGCCGAATCGTCGCACTCTCATCAAGAGTGACGACCCGTGTTCCCAAATTGTCAACCCAACCAAACTGCCCCAAGTCGAATTTCTGGTAGACATATGTCCCTCCTGCAATCGATAACAGGACTGCGGCGAGAGCAATCGTTCGCGCCCGCTTGATATCAAGCAGCGATATGTAGCCGACCACAAAAGCAACCCACGAACTCCTCGATAGCGACCCCAGAAGTCCCGCAAACATCAGAACTGCAAGTAGCCAGTTTGTTCCGCTCAAAATAAAAATTAGAAGCGTAAAAGCCGCGAACATCCCAAAATCGTTAGGACTTCCGAAGATCGAGCCATACCGAAAATCAAAGCCGGTACCGCGATTTGCAAATGCCTCAAACAGAAAGAACCCCGCGACTAACCAGCAACATGCAATCGCTACGTGTTTTAGCTTCTCGGGCTCCGGCATAAGACCCCGCACTAGAAACGCCATTGGAATGTACTCCAATGGATATCGCATCCAATATAATGTGACATTACTCCCCTCTTCGCCCGTGAGTAGCTTTGCAAAACCCAGCAAAAACATCCAAAAGCAAAAGAGCCCACAGCAGATCGCCAGCTTCAAATTTCTCCTGATTTGCCTCCCAAACAGATAAAGATCACTGCCGCACGCATACCAAACCAGCAAGGCAATCCACACAACGTCCTTGACAATTTTTATGCTCGTCGGCGTGTCCGCCTCGTAGTTAGTTGTCTCTGCGGGGCCCCACTGCATAATATAGTGGTAGCTGGAGATGGCGACCGTAAATACGAGATACGCGGGGAATACCCACTTCTTTGCACGATCCATTGGCATTCTAATTCCTAGCTTTGCTTGGGTCGAGTGATGCGCCGAACCACGTTCTGTCACGCTGTTGTCTTTGGAAACGAACTCAAAGTCTCATGTGCGAAATGTTCCCACGTAAATTCATCTGCACAAAGCACACCCTTTTCCCGCAATCGGACTCTCAGAGCGGATTCTTCCAAAGCTCTCCTGATAAAACAGGATACCAATCAAAATTCGAGCAGCCGCTGCGTACGCCCTCAAATGCGTGAATCAGATGATGTACATTTTTTCTCAGCTGGACCAAGCCGTGGTGTAGCACGAAGGACTTTCGCACCCCTCGCCGATTCGAGAGATCCACACTCACTGTTAGGTCTGGAGGAACCGTGTTGTAAAGGTGGCTCTCGTAACCCGGGTAGGTGCCCCCGACCCGCTCAGGATCTGGGCCATAAATTTCCACCATATCCCAATCGTCTGCTTTTCCCGCGAATGCGTGGAACTCGAACTCATCTGCCGAATTCTTCGAAGCCCTTAAACAACGTTTCAATAAATTTCTTGCATAGACGTGCGAACCGGTTCTAGAAAACGGTGTATTCAGAAGGAACGAAACGACAGCGACGATCAAGAAGATATCTCCCCAACCGTGCGCACGCCATCCCAGACTGTGGCAATCTCGCGAACGATCCCCGTGTAGTACAAGTATACGATGAATGTCAATACGCAGGCAGTACCAATCAGTAACGGCGAAACGAATCTTCCTCCACCCACAGCAAGTCCCATTGTCGCTGCAAAAGCGACAGAAATCTGCAACGACTTAAAGGGCATTGGAATCTTCCCAACTATGCGGCGCAGCCACCAGGCGTTTTGAATCAACAACACGAACTCCGTGACGATTGTGACACCAGCAGCCGCTTTCCACGAATAAAGAGGGATAAATATGAGGTTTCCCACGATGTTCGTGCCGAGACAGACCAGCGACGTCGTTACAAACACCCGCTCGTGACCGCCGGCCAGCAAACTCACGTTCAGGGCATAGTTCACGTAACGCAGAATGACCGCCCAAATCAGTACCTTCAGCGCCAAAGCAGACTCCGCATAGGCTGGCCCCAAAACCAATTTCACCACGGGGCCCGCAAACACCATCGTTCCCAACACCACGACAAACGCCGCGCTCAGCAACACACCAAGCGCCTTTTCAAAGCGTTGCCGCTCGTCGATTGATCCTGAGTTTCGCGACAAACTGGGCAGCAGACTATAGAGAGCCCCATAGGCAATTATCTGCGTCATTCCTAAAGCCCGATACGCTACAGAATAGATTCCCGTCGCATATTCTCCTGCCAATTTGGAAAGCAAAAGCACGTCAAAACGGTCGTACAGCGTGCCGATGAACGAATACAGATTGAAGACCGCGCTGTTCTTTATGAGACGTGAAGCTGTGAACCCGACTGTCTCCCTCGTCTTGAACTTAAGGCCAAGACCCAACGCAACAAGGCCTGCAACTGTCGCCGCAGGAATTTCGGCCAAAATTGCCTGACGAAGTCCGCCATGGCGTATGGCCAAAACCGCGGCACCTGCTAATAGGGTCGTCCCCAGTGCCGACTCAATTGCAAAATAGCCCTTATACTGGTGTATACCCCGCAGGACCCCCTGAACAGCTTCGGAGAACGACCGTGGAATCAGGGTAAGGCAAGCCAACGCGCCTGTGACAAGTACTCCCCGCGAAAATCCCAGGAACCAAAGGACTGCGAGCACTATAGTGACCAACGGGATTGCCACCAAGACTCGCAACACAATCAGCTGTCGCGCGAGTCCCCACCCAACCCTCTGATCTCTGGCGGCCTCCCGCGTGAGATAATCGGCGTAACCCGACCCAGAAGCTACCGCGACTAGCTCAACTAGTGCAAAGAGCACCGCATACACTCCAAACTGCTGCGGTCCCAGCTGGCGGGCAACAATAACGGCGAAAAGGAGCCGGAATACCCCTCGCATCGTCTGTGCGCCCGTCAAGAGAGCCGCGTGGGATATCTTGGGTCGAACATCCACTTGTTTCACGGAAATTCTTAGACCAGCACTCACTCATCCCCCAGTCCGCGCCAGTGCGGCCACTGCTCGTCGAGTTTCGCTGGCCTTTCTCGCTACCTCCAAGTCCGCCTCCACCACCATCCCGATTAAATCATTGAAGTTGACCTCTGCTGTCCGACCGGGTTGTTAGCGGGGATTGGTTGGATCGCGTGAAATATAGTCCACCTCCGGGGGCGAACCAGGTTCGGACCGGTCTCCACGTACCTTTGTCAATCCGCCAAGTTTCTAGGTCGATCTGCGAAACCTCGGACTTCGCGCCTTCACCGTTGCTGCAATCTCCTGGGCCAATAGCCGCCTCGGGTCTTGCGGGTCGCCATCCTTCCAGTGCCTTGCCCCCAACAGCCAGACTGTAGTTACAGCAAGAGCAAGAAAAGTACCCAAACCGATAATCAACAGGCGCGGCGGAAATGATTTTTTCTCCGGAACCGTTGCAGGATCCAGCACCTTCACGCTCGGTGTTTCCTTCACCTCTTGAACCTTAGCCAGTTCGTACTGTTGCGTTAGCAACTCGAACACTGTTTCCTGAATTTTTGCGCGACGGTAGTAGTCCGCATATTTCACTCCCAGCAACGGCAGATTCCGTATCGACGGATACGGCATTTCGCCAGACGAGTTTTTTGCACCGGCCGTCGGGTTGTTTGGCGTTCCGTTGCTATTCACTCCGCTCAGTTTTTCCATATCCCGGCGAAGTTCCGCCACTCGTGCGTTCAACGACTGAACGCGCGGATTGTTATCTGTGTAGAACTGTCGCAATCCCTCGAGTTCCGATTGCGCTGCGATTAACTGCCCCGCAAGATTCGCGGCGGCATCCAACATCGCTTTACCTTCCGTCTGGATATCGAGGGTATTATTTTTACTGGAAAATTGCGCGAGCTGGTTTGACGCGTCATCCAGATCTTGCCTGACGACCTTTAGCCGCTCCTCGAGAAAAACACGCTCGCGATGCGCGGCAGAAGTCGAAAGTCCGGCCACTAAAGAATTCAATTGGTCGACGTATGCAGTCGCCAGCGCAGCCGCTCGCTGAGGATTATGATCCGTCACGCTGATGGTAATTATGCCGCTCTTCTTGTCTTCTGATAGCCCGGTGTTCTCGTCCAATTTCGTGCGTGCGTCCATTTCCAAACTTTTTCCATATACTTCTTTCAAATCAAATCGCTGAATTAACCGATCCTGGGCAGTCTGGCTTCTCAAAATTCCAATAAAAAGGCTCCCGGAAGTCTTCATGCCCAGCAAATCACCAGCAAGCGACTCCAGCCCCCCTCCCGCCTTTCCCGCCAGCGCCGCCATCATCGCCATCCCCGACGTAGACTGGGAGTCGGGAGGCATCAACTGTGTAGTGGACGTGTAGGACTTCGGAATCAGAAACGCCAGGAGGGTCGAAGCAACCAATCCAATCACGAACGCGCGAACGAAAAGCAAGCGATAGTCCCAAAGCAAACGCAGATGCTCGGCCTGCCAGGCACGTGAATCTTTCAACTCCTGCTCATCGGAAGCAGCCGCTTCAGCGGATTTTGGATTCATTTCATCCATAGATTCCCGGGGACTTTCGACACTCGTTTCTCGCATTGGCTTCCGCACAGACGCGGGCGCAATCCCACTCGATATAGCATTATTTTGGCGGATTCCATAGCGGATTGCAAAGCCGGCAAGCATCTACCGCATTATTTTGTTCGGAGTTATGTTTGCCCTGCGCCGGCCCGACCCGTTGTTCGGAGGATGAAATCCGTGAGTCTCCCGGCGTCAAATCCAGTGGCGCGGCGACAAAAAATAATTTGCCGATCCCTGTCAATCAGCCCGGTCCGCGGCAGACAAGTAATCCCTCTTTTGATTTGCCACTGGCAGATAATGCGGTCGTTCGGGCGCGGGCGCAATTCCCTTGCGAAGCGGATCCGGATTTACCGATCCGCTCAATACGCGTAGCACCGTTTGAAGAATAATTCGCCGATCACTCGCGAAGCTGGCCTTGTCCAGATACTCGATTTCCATTTCTAACTTCAACGGCATAATCGCCTTCAGGTACATTTCTTCCTGATGCTCAAATGGATGCTCGGCAAGAATAGCTTCCTCATTGCGGAAATTCAAAGTCGCGTCGCTCGTAATTCCCGGACGCACGGAAAGCACCGTACCCGCTTCTTCTTGTATGCAGGGTTCCTGCCAAGTCGGTGTCACCAGCGGCCGCGGCCCCACAAAACTCATATCGCCACGAAGAATATTGAAAAGCTGTGGGAATTCGTCTATCTTCCACTTTCGCAGAAATCTTCCAAGCGGCGTTATTCTCGGATCGGCGGGCCGGGTGAACACGGATCCCTGCTGACGTCGCTCGCAAATCATCGTCCTGAATTTCAGGATAAAAAATTCCTTGCGGTCTTTTCCGGTACGCCGCTGACGGAACAACACGGGTCCGCGCGAAGTGCACTTCACCGCGAGCGAAATTAGCAACATGAATGGAAGAAGGGGGATAAGCAGGAAAATAGCGCCGACTACGTCGAGCCTTCGCTTACACCCTGAGTCACACCACGGACTCACTCGGCGAGAAGACCTAGACTGGATTTCGCGTTCTAGTTGTTGCCCAGAAACTAGGCCCATAAACCCCCGACGATGAATTCCCAAGTTCGGATTCCGTACATTCGCATATCCGCTATAAATTTGCAACTAGTGATAACAGCTGATAAGCAAATAGATACTAGTCGTGAATCTCCTAGCTTGTCCTACTTCGGCCATCAAAATATGACAAATATGTGACTATCTGGAGACAATCACATCAACGACCGAGTGTAGTATCAGCCACACCTCCACTGCTAACATGGCCGAACACATAGGTTGGGGCAATACATTCAATACCCTAGCACGCAGGTCGCAATTTCCGTTCTGGGGCGGTAATATGTGAATTAGAACCCCCGAGGGCCTGAAAAGTTGCACAAATCTTCGAGATTAACTGCCCTCTATTGTAATCGCAGGCCGCCTCGAACGACCAGCTTAATTTGTGTGTTTGTCTCTGAATGAGAAACCCAGCTCGACAATCGCGCTTACATTATTTTGCGGTGATGCGAACAATATTGGATAGTAAGAAATGTGCTCGTACTGAACTTCCGATTTTATGTAAAATCCCGAGTGCAAGTGAAATTCGCTTTTAACCGCGTAATCTTGCCAGGCGCCGCCGCCGGGGAAAAAGTCCTTCGCGACAGTATTGTTTTTGTAAACCAGCTGAACACTGTTCTGCGGCGAAAACCAATACGTTAGCCATCCTTGAATCGTAGTTCCGTCCCTTCCCACAGAATTGCCGAGAATATAGCCCGCGTTTGTGTATCCATCGCGGTAGTTCCCGTTCCAATAATTAAACTGTCCTTTGTTCGTGTTGCCCGCCACATAATTAAGCTGCTCCGTCGAAACTCCTTCAATGTGGAGATCCAGTTTGGGCAACCATGGAAGTCGCGTGATATAGATGCCAGGATGCCACGGATTTCGCGGCACGTTTAAGATCGGGAGTGGATCATCGTCCGCAAAACCGTCACCATAGAAAACTATGCGATGTCCGACTTTTGGAACATAAAACGTCCAATCCATTTCTGTGCGCACGTCACCGGGCACTGAGTTCAAGCGCGGATCAAACTTGGCAAAAAAACTGCGGACTAAGTCGCCGGTGGTCAGAGGATTACCACTGCCCTTTCCTCCAATTGTGATCGTCCGCGCAAATCCAAGTTCCAAGAACGGAAACGGTTTGAAATTCGCTTTCTGACCGTATATATATGGCCTTTGAATGTAAGGGCGCCCTCCGAGCCGACCGAAAAATTGATCCACTCGAATCGGTCCGAGCCATTTAAGGAAATCGGGCAGATGGAGAGGCTCAGGATTTACCAGACGCACCATATCCACTGGCGGGGCATTGTTACTCCACAGTAGCGAACCCGTCTGCCCCGGACTCCACTCCAAACTTTGCCGGCCAACCACGATCTCCCAATTCCCCAAATTCAAGCCGACATACGCATCCAGCAACTCCGCTTGGTTCACAGGCGCAAACGGCCCTCTCTGTATTAGCGATACAGGCTCTTGATCGGCAGCAGCCATCGCATTTGCCGTCACATTGGAATATGGCGGAGCACTCGGCGCGTGCTGGTATTCCGCGCGAACCGAAACGACGAGCGGCCCGGCCGCCGCGCTGAACGATCCGCCATCTTGCAAATTCGTGCCGCGCTCAAACGGACGGCCAAAGTCGTCCGAAAGCGTTTGTCCAAAATGAAAACTGTCGCTCAGATCCTGTCCGCTAATGGAAACAGTTCTCGCGTAAATTGATTCCAGATTCGCAGTTAGATTGTGTCCGCCGCTCAGCAGAGACAATTCGTACGCAAATTCTTTTTGAAAACGTTCAATCAGTTTCGCCGCCTCAGAATTCGGATCGGCCCTCCCGCTCAATTCTTCCGCGGCTTCGTCGGTAAGCCGGGCGCACTCCATACGCGTCCACGGCTTCAGTCCCATTATTTCTGAATGGATATATCCCATCGCGGCAAGGCGCTCGAATCCAGAATATTCCCAATTATCCAGGGCAACGAAAGGAGACCCCATGTCATGGCGATCCCGCTGATGTTCATCGTCAACACCAGAAAGGTTTGTGATTGCCCGGCCCGGCAATTCTGGATCGTGATGCAGCTTGTAAACTTCTCGTCCGATCAGCCAGCCCACCGCGCTACCAACGATTACGTCAGAGGGAAAATGTTGTTTTGCGTCGACGCGTGAAAAACTTACGACCGAGGCCAGGCCGTATGCAAGGAATTGAGTAAAAGCTCCGGGATATTCATGCGCATAAACAGAAGCCGCCGCCCACGCTACAGTTGCGTGTTCCGAAGGAAATGAAGTTCCGCCTTGAAAAAATTGTCCTCTGCCGTTCCCGTCGAGAGGCCTTGCACGGCCGAACGAATACTTTAATGCCTCATCTACCACGAACGCGTCCCCCATCGCTTCTGCTGCAAGCACGCCCGTTTCTTTTTTGTGATCGTCGTGCGAAATTCGTCCAAGAATGTATGCGCCTGCTCCCACCCCAGCCATCGCTCCGACACCGTAATTGGAAATGCTCGTATAGCGATGTATATGGACGGGGTCATTTGAGATGTAGCGAACTGCCGCCCTATCGGTGAAGAGCGCGCCCGTGCTCACCGCGGCCAGCGGAAATAACCAAGCGCCATCGCCCCATGTAAGTTTGCTCGGGCTCGTCCAGATTGTTTTTTGATCAGTCCAGACGTGCTTCAACAGTGGCAGGCCGATGGGGTTTTTATTTTCGCCTTCGGGTTCTTTGTTGCCGGCGGTCTTCGGCGCCTGTGCGTCAGTCGCCGGCGGTTTTGTGGCGTCGCTGGTTTTCTGATCGGTTGACGATGAGGAACCTGATTGCTGAGCTTGTGGATTCGCGCAGCAGTTTTTACTCAGCGTCACGATAATTGCGAAAACCAAAATACATCGCAAGAATCGCAGTCGACGCGTGTGCATAAATACCTTCCGCGCCATTACGGCCGCACTGCGATAAATATTGCCGAGGCGATCGAGGCCGCCACTTGTGCCGCGAGCAAAATATTTTGCCACTGAATATTTCCGCTCAGCGCTTTTTCAGGGACCACTACGATATCGCCAGGTTGCAGCGCGGCTCCAAGCGACGAACCGCTCCACAGGCCGCGGCTTGCGCCGATCACAGAACCGTCAGCACGAATCACAAATATCGCCTTTTTGTTTGCCAACGAAGTGGGTCCGCCCGCTTGACTCAGATACCAGTCCGCGCTTCTTCCCGGTCGGAACGACAGCGCGGTTGGATTGAACACCTGCCCCGCCACCATCACATACCCGGGTTTCTTCGGCACTACCAGCGTGTCGCCCGATCGTACTTCAATATCCGCGGCTGTATTTTTCCAATGATTGATGTCCGCCGAAATGTGAATCGCCACGCGCCCCACTGGCGGATTCTCAGTTAAGTCATCGATTGTGGATTGCCATTGCTGAATCGCCATTTCCTTCGCGAGTTTTTCTTTCGGATCCGTGTCCGGCTGAAGCGTCAAAGTATCCTGCGCTCGTTTTACGCGCAGCAACATGTCGTCCTGTTCTTTTACTTCCAACTCCCGAACTTGTCCCCGTTCCAGAATCGCGCCATAAGCATATCCACCGGGCTCAAATCCTCCGGCGCGTTCAAGAATTGAACTAAGCCGCTCTCCCGGCTGTATCCCGTATGTTCCCGGATGTTGAACTTCACCTTCGATATGAATCACCGCTCGAAGATCGCTCCATCCGCGAACTTGCCGAATCGTCAGCACGTCGCCATCGTGCAAAGGCAAGTTCTTGTTTTGGTCGCCACCAGTGGCGGCGGCAATATTCACGTCAACGTGCGTCGTAGCAAGTGGACCGCTATTCGACGGAAGGTATTGCGTCAGGTCCGCGCTTTCCGTATCGGCGCTGCGATTTAATCCACCGGCCATTTGAATTAAATCGGAAATGTGAAGATTGCCCGTCAACATATATCTTCCGGGGTTCACCACTTCCCCACCGATCACCACCGATGGAGGATCAACGCGCAACAAATTTTGCTGAATCATCACGCGATCGCGAGCTTCGAGAAGCACGTTATTTTCCGGATCGCCCGCCAGCGCTTCTTTCAATCTGATGCTGAGAATTCTTAGCGCGCCAGTAGATGTTCTGCGGATAATTTGGGCCGAATCCATTGATGCGTCTTGAGTTACACCGCCCGCGAGCTGCACAGCATCGCGAAGACGAATCTGTCCCGGCGTTTGAAATGTTCCCGGCTGACGCACCGCACCGCTCACGGAAACCGTTGCGGGATTTTCCAATTCAAATCGGTTGAAAATTCGCACCGTGTCCAACGGTTGAAGCGCAGGCGCGATGGAAGGATTAGAAAGCGCGGCGCCGAGATCAAAACTTTCCACGCTCGGATGAAAGTCCGGAGGATTCAGTCGAATAATTTCTGCGTAACCGGTTGCAGGTTCCGGGAGCAAATCGTTGTAGGAAGAAATTAGATCCGTCAATTTCATTCCCGGTTTGTACGCATAGCGCCCCGCGCGTAGCACGTGGCCTTCAAGATAAATCGTGTCGCGATTATATTCGGCAATTGGAAAAATATGGATTTCGTCGCCATCACTGATTTTGAACGACGAAAGCTTCGTTTCAATTGCCGCAGGATCAGTTGCTCCGGAAACGTCGAAGCCCATCATCGTGCGCTTTTCGTGCGCCTCAAGGCGCTGCACTTCAATGTGACTCAGCGTCGCCGTCGGAAGAATTCCACCGGCCAGATCAAGCGCTTGTGCCAGAGTAGTTTCGCCGTGCAATTCGTAAATCGCGGGACGCCGAACCATCCCATCAATGCGAATTTGCGGGCCGACTGGCGGGACCAACAGCGTGTCTCCCGGTTCCAAATGTTTAATGTCGGTTCGGACTCCGTGCAGGAGAAGATCGTAGAGATCAACTTGCTGAACGAGTTCGTTACCACGATAGTGTTTTACAATTCGCAGCGATCCTTCGCCGGTCGGTCCACCGGCGGCGAGCAGCGCATTCAGTGGCGTCGAAAGCGAACTGATGTCGTAGGCGCCAGCGCGCTCCACATCACCCACAACATAAATTCGCACGCTGCGTAAACGTGTAAGCGACACGTCCACCGAAATGTTTTTCAGTTGAGTGCGCAATTGCGTTTGAAGCATTTGCTGCAAATTGCCAAGCGTCTGGCCGTTGACCAACACCGGACCAATTTCCGGAAGCGCGATGCGCCCCTCACGATCTACGGTGCGTTCCAACCGCTGAGAAACTCCGCCCCACAAATTAATCGTAAGGCCGTCGCCGGGTCCGACAACATATTCGGAAGACGCGGGCAAATCGATAGGCAAAGTGCTGGTGGCTTTGGGAATATTCTCGAAAATTTCCTCGCCGAATCGTCGCACACGGCCGGTAGGTTGCGCGATTGTGTGGACGAACATGTCATAAACAGAAGGGATATCGGAATATGGCGACCAGTGGCGCAATGCAGCAGGAGGTCCGACGAGAGCAGTTGATTCAGATTCAAAACTTCCGGGCTTTTTTATTTCAGTGCGTCTGCGATTGTCGCGATCGTTTGTTTCGTACGGATATTCTTGGCGCTGCCGGTCGTAATTTTGATTGGAAGTTGGATCGATCAGTGGAAGACGATTATTCGGCAACGGCAACGATCCGAGATCGTTCTGAATGCCGGCTTGCTGAGCGAGGTCAGCTAAATTTCCAGAACCCAGAAGAGGATTCGCGCCGATTCGATTTTGGCCTGAGTTCATTCCGCTGATGTCGCCCATTTGACCAGCAGAACCCTGCGTGGAATCTTGATCGCGTTGCGGAACGATTGGACTTCCGTCAGCGTTCTTCTCGTTTTGCGTTGAGTTGGAGTTGGCGCGATTCTTACAATTCGGATCTTCGGGATCATTGGGATCGCATTTTGTGCGCGACAGATTTTGTGCGTCGGAAGACTCAGCAGGTTTTGTCAGAATCGCTTGCTCGGCTGCGGCGCGCTGCTTAACGCGCTCTAACATCAAAGCGTCCTGCTCGCGTCCTGCTTCAGATTTCGGATTTACTTCCGGCAACAAATATCCGTAGCGCTGCAGAATTCTTGTGGCGGCAGTTCGCAATTTTTGATCGCGGTTCATGCGCATATAAACCGCGGCGTCCACGAGATCCTCATCTTGAATTAACTGGCCGTGATCGGCGGCGTCTTTCGCCATCCACCTCTTCACTTCAACGAGCAAACCAGGATTGGTTTTTAATACTCCGTTGATCTGCGCAGCAGAGGCTGCCACTCGATCGAGATTGTCTTTGGTGAGTTCAGAAGTTTGCGGCTGCGGCTGGGTCTGGGTTTGAGATTGGGTCTGTGATTGGGTTTGCGATTGCGTGTTTCGTTTGTCTGTTCGATTGTCTTTGTCTTGAGCGGAAATTGGCAGCGAAAAGAAGATGATTGCAAACGCGAAAACACATGCGAAAAAAAACGTAGTTCGCCGATAATTCATTTTGTAATTCACGACGAACTCCCAGGAGAACCTAATCACGAATTTTTTCCTCCAGCCCCGAAATCAATAACAAGAATCTGAACGCACGCATTCCATGCGGCGCAGCCCAATTTGAATGTCAGACGATGACCACTGAAAGATATTGCACGCGGCACGTAGGATACCAAGTATGTTGAAAGAAAGGAACGTCCAAAGAATGGAATGGGAAAATGAGGACGAAAATTTTTTGTGGCGATTTAAGCGTGCATTAATGTTGTCGTCTCCAAAAATTTGGGCGGTCCTTGAGCCTCCGACGCTCAACCAGGAATGCAACCCGGTCACATCAAATCATCGCAAATCCAACTCACCAAAAGCGAAAAATCCCCACTTTTTTGTTTTTTCAAATTTCCCAGAGTTTATGCATTATAATGCAGTTTCCTCCAGAAACCGCCAAATCGTATGCATTATAATGCAGTTTGTAACCTTTTTACCCCATCAAATCTCATCTAGTGAGACGTTACCAGCCTCAGTCGGGCGGTGAACGTGCGGTTGTGGCCGCCGGAAAAAGTTTGGAAGTCGGGTGCGTCGATATTATTTACGACCGCGATGGGATTGTTGTGGCCGGTGATGTTGTTGCTGGAAACGCGGATCGCCCAGACGCGTTTGCGGAATTTGAATTGTTTTTCGACGCCGAGATTTAAGCTGAAGTAGGTTGGAAAGCGCGATGTGTTTGCGCCGCCGACGAGTTGTTCCTGATCATTCACCACGCTGTAAGGAAATCCGGTGTGATATTCCATGAAGTAACTGCCGAGCAATTCCCACTTGGGTAGCGGCGCCCAGCCTCGAGAGATGAAACGATTCGGCGCATCCCAAAGCAGGCGGCCGGATTGTTGCGGGCTAAGAAACAGCGAGGTCACCGTGGGATCGAGAACTTCGGTGGACGTGGCGCTTGACCGCACATAGTTTACGAAAACTTCGGCATTCTCATTGAACACATGACGCAGAAAAACTTCTCCCGACTCAAATCGATCTTCCCGATTATTCCTAAGAATGAACGCGCCTGACGGGAGTGTTTCCCAGGCAAGCCCGTCGCGTCCGTCACGAAGAATGTACGCGGCGCCGACAAAAGTTTTCTTCAGGATGCGTTCTTCAAATTCGATGGTGGTGTTGTAGGAGCGCTGCTGCGTTAGACCGGCTTGCGGAATTATGAAGCTGCTGACGATAGGGCTTCCCGTTGGGATTGTCCCTGTCGGATCGAAGAAAAGGTCGGTGCGGCGTTGATCGTACCCCTGACCGAAAAGCGTTAGATTCACTGGCTGGTAGTGCTCGCCCCAGGCAACGGTGAACTTCATGCGGCCATCGCCCAGCGGAACCCAGTTCATGGCGAAGCGCGGCTGAACCAGCGTGTCCTGAATGAGTCGATCCCAATCGGCGCGAATTCCGATGGAGAGAACAATTTGTTTTATGGGGCGCCAGAGATCCTGCGCGTATCCGCCGGCCTGTGTGTTGGAAATGCGAAACACCGCCTGTCCGGAAAACGTTGCTTGCTCGGCGAGCGAGCCATCCTCGCGCTCAAAATCAATTTCGCTGCGGCGGGCGTTTTGCGAGAACGTCAGATCATCAACGTTCCATCCAGCCGAAAAAGTGTGTGTACCCAAAAATTTTTTCGTGCCGGAGTTTGCGTCGCCCACAAATTGGATGCGGCGCGATTGTTGCTTCGAAGCTTGAAAATAATTTCCGGACACGATGGAAGGCGTCACGACATATGTCGCCGTTCCCAGCGGGTTTGTTCTACTCCAAGTGCTGTCGGCGGCGGCGCCTATCTCAAAAAGCGTGTGGCCGATCCACAATTGATCTTTTGCGGAGACGAAATAACGCCGGGCATTGTGATCGGTCGTCGTCGAGAGCGGAGTGAGGGGGCCGAGGCCGAACTGCGGTTCGCTGGAACGATTGTAGAGAAAGCTGGCCTGCAAAATATTTCGCGGAGTGATGTTCACCTGTCCGCGGAGAAGATTATCGCCGGCCCAACTGGTGGCGGTGTTCTGCCCTTCCGGCAATTCGTTGACCACGCTGTAGGAATGCTGAACGGTTGAGGCCATTGAAAACCAGGCGCGGCCTTTTTTTATCGGACCTGAAATCGTGGTACGCGGAAACCAATTCGCGAAATGCGTGCCTTCGCGGAAACTGACCAGCGGAATAAAATTCGTCGCGCCAAATCGCCACTTGTCGTCGCCAGTCTGCGTATCGAGCACAACAATTCCGGCGCCGCCGTGCGCGTATTGCGCGCCATATCCACCTGTTTCAACTGTGGCGGATTGAACTGCGTCTACATTCAAGCGCGGCGTGAACGTACCATTCGCGGGATCATTAATTTCAAAGCCGTCCAGCAGAATTTCCGTTTGTCCCTGACGCGCGCCGGCAATATGAATGCGGCCGTTGGTATCCTGCAAAACATTCGGCATCGTAAATAAACTTTGTTGAAGATCGTGACTGGAAGGGACCGGAGTGTTCAACACTTCATGCTGAACCAGAGTTTCCTGATGACTTGTGGTGTTCGGGTCAATCTGGACGGGGCCTGATCGAACGTCCACTTTCTGCGAAAGTTCTGTTTCGTGATTCAGAGTGAAGTCTGATCCGTTCGGGCCGGGATTTAATTCCAAAACGGCGGACTCAATGCGGAAGTATCCGGGCTTGGAAAGTAAAAGGGTAACTTTGTCCGTGGGAATTGCAGCGAACTCAAAATCGCCGACCACGTCGGTGTAAACCGTGATCGTATTCATGGCCACGTCAGTCGTCCAACGCGCGGCAATTTCGACGCGGTCGACGGGATGGCCATCTTCATCGACGACCTTGCCGTGAATTTGCCTTGGCGCATCCTTCGGAGCTTCTTTTGGAATTTCCTTTGGAACTTCTTGCGCGGGCAAATCGGGTTGCAGGAACAAAAACACGAAGAAGGCGCACAGAATCGGAGCGAAGATTCTGGCGGCGCGAAAAGACATTCGTGCTCTGTGAGGCATTCCCGTGTCCCTACTTGCGTTTGTAGACGTCGTAATTCTCTAAACGATCCACTTGCTGAAAATCGGCGAGCAATAATTTCAAAGCATCCGCTTCGTCTTCATAGGGCGAGCCCTGAATTTGAAGACTGCGCTTTACAACCAACCACTTAATGTTTGCCGACCTACTTAGCGCGAGGACCTGTACGGGACGATACGGGTTCACGGTGTGGTCGAACATTAACACTGGAAAGCGCGGATGTCTCCCTGTTGTGTAATAAAAAAGATCTTCGCCGGGAATCATGAGCAGACCGTCGTTGCGCGGAATTTCTTTTTCGGAATAGCGGACGAGTTCTTCAAATTGCGGAGTCCACGGCCCGCGGACGGAGAGTCCTTTTAGCGCGGAAAGATTAGAGCGAGTGATTTCGCCGTCCCAAACGTTGGCGTAGGACAGACGTTCGCGGCTGGAGACGTAGAAGCTGCCGGAGATGAGCAGCGAGACTGCGATGATGGTTGCTAGTGAAGGCGCAAACCACGTGATGGATTGAGAGTAGCGCGCGAGCCCTGCGATCGCGATGGCGATGAGAATCATTAGGAGAGGCCAGATTGCGTAGGTGGACCCCCAAAGTTGTTGAGAGAGAAATGCGCCGAGGATTGTGCCGACTAGAATTACCGGCAGGACTAGATTTATTCCTGATTGGCGGCGTGCTCGCAGGAAAAAGATTGGGAGCGAGGTGATCAATAAAAATGGCCACACGGCTAGCAGACGCTCGGCGCGAGACGATGGATCATCGTCTACGAAGAGATAGACGACGCTCCAGAGGAATGCGGCGGAGATTAGCGTGATTGAAGCGATGATTAGGATTTTATTGAGCGTGGAGAGGCGCGACGTGTCGGCCGGCCGGGAGATTGCGCGCGCCAAAATTACTCCGGCGACGGCAGCAGCTATCCACACGATTAACTCGTAATTTTGGAATGCTTGAAGCATGTCGGCGAGCTGCGGTGTGCGGCGGGCGGATGCGAACTGGATTGTCCAATGCCAGTAATTCCCTAGTCCGGCGAATTCATGGATCAGCAAAACGACTACTGAAAATGCGGCGGTCATTCCGGTGAAAATCCAGAGAAGGCCTTTGATGGATTTGCCGCGCCAGATATTGAGCGCGCTGAGCACCGCTAACGCGGCGCTGATGCTCGCTAGGAACGCTAGACCGGTATTTTGTTTTACGAAAAGCGGGACGACGAGGACGGCCCCGCAGCAAAGCGCGCGCAACGGAGTGACACCTTTAATTTCTAAACGCTGCAAAAGGAAGATGCCGCAGAGGATAGCGAGAGTGCAGTCCGGATCGTAAAAGGGATGCGGATAGATGCAATAAATTCCCAGGACGGTTAGCGGCGCGCTTAGCAGAAAGGCGATCAGTCGGAAATTGTTCACTAAGCCGCGCAGGACGTGGAGAAGAATGCGCCAGGCGATTAATGTTCCGGTGCCGCCTGCTAGCGCTGCGTAAATAATGTGATGAAAGAAAACATGTCCGGTTAATTTGATGATTGCGGCTTGAATGAGGAATGTGATGGGGGCGTAGGGGAACGGAAAATCTTTGTAGGGAATATCACCAAGAGAAATTCGGTGAGCGTTTTCGAGAATGTAGCTGAGATCCCAAAGGACGCCGAGCCGGAGATTTTGCCAGACCACTACGCCTGCGGTGGCAACGAAAAGGAAGATGGCGGCGATGGTGTCGATGCGGCGCCAGGAATCGACGAGTGGAGCGAGGCTGTCGGTTTGGGTTGGCTGCATTTATCGGTAGATTCGCGCGCGGAATCCGATGGCGAGACTAGCAGTTGGGAAAGTGTCTGTGCAATTTATTTCAGGGAAAGTTTGGTTGATGGGTGACGATTTGCCGAGAAGGGGTTCGGCACTAGATGTGGAAACTTCCGGCGAGTGGAACTGCCGGTCAATTATTTTTTACGCCGTGACCAACCCAACGAAACCGCGGAAAGCCGTTGGGCCTGCTCCTGATTGTTTCAACTTGTTGAGTTTGCGGCGCAGCGTTAGTGGGTCGAGTCCCGCCGAGCGGCAAACATTAGGGAAATCTTTTTCGTCGGTGAAAAGGTAGGATTCTGCTTCGCGCTGGGATCGCAGAGGACCTGAAATCCATTCCTCGACCGTGCGCGCGATTACTGCCGTCCAGACACGTTGCTCTGCTACTACTTCGATATTCGATTCGGAAAGCTGATACATGAAGTACCTCTATCCCCGCACTTGTTTCACTGCACGCCTTCTCTAGAGCACTAATGTGACCAAAGTTCTGTGCGCCACACCACAAAGGCGTGTTTGTAACTATGTGAGGAAACAATGACTTACAGACATACAATTGTAGGGAACGCGACGGAATTTAAAAAGTTGCGCGAGCACAATGTGCCAAAGATGCACATCGATGAAAAATGTGCCCACGTGAAACACTGCACTGCGGGAACTAACGCGAAATCCCAGAACGTCTGCCGTACTTTAGAAAGGCAACTCCGGAACAGCGGCGCCGTCTTTGCGCGGATCGGATGCGCCGTAATTTACTTTCGCGGCGAAATCTCGCATCACGGCCTGGCCTCCGCCAAATCGGTTTGAGTAGCCGTTGCGCATTTCCAGTTTGTGTCCCTTGGCTTCCAGTTCGGCGCGAACATTTCCGGGGATGCGATTTTCCAGTTCGACGTCGCAGCCACCGAATGTTCCTTTTGTGAAGCGCGCAGTTTCCATCGCGAGCTGAATATTTTGTTTGTAGTCGACGATGTGGGAAACAAATTGCGCGTGGGCCTGCGCCTGATTCCATCCGCCCATGATGCCGAAGGCGATGCGAACGTCTCCCTGCGACATGAACGCGGGAATGATGGTGTGAAGCGGACGCTTACCACCGGCGAGAACGTTCGGCGATCCGGCTTCGAGAGTGAAGAGCGCGCCGCGATCGTGCAGAACAAATCCCGTGCCGGGCGCGACGAGTCCTGACCCGAAATTTTCGTAATTGCTTTGAATCAACGAAACCATGTTGCCTTCGCGATCGACGGTACTGAGGTAAATCGTGTCACCCCCGGGAGCAAGCGGAGTTCCCGCGTCGACTGCGCAATTTGCTTTGTCCATATCAATTAATTTTGCACGCTGAGCGGCGTAAGGCTTTTGCAGCATGGCCATGGCGGCTTGCATCACGGCGGGATTATTTTTTGGCTCGCCGATATATTTTTGCAAATCCGCATAAGCGAGTTTTTTTGCTTCGATCATCATGTGCAGCGTGCGCGTTTGATTCATCGGAAATTGCGGAGGTGTGGCGGGTTGACCGGGCGCAGGAGGCGTCTGCTGAAGTGGGAACGTTTCCATGATGTTGAGCATTTCGAGCGCGGCGATTCCCTGTCCATTTGGAGGCAATTCAGAAACCGTCCAACCGCGATAGGTGGTGGAAATTGGCTCGACCCATTCGCTGGAATATGAGGCGAGGTCATTGAGCGTCATGACGCCGTCTTCTTTTTGCGAGAGCTGGACGAATTTGTGCGCGAGTTCGCCTTTGTAGAAAGCGTCGCGTCCGCCGGAGGCGATTAATTTAAGAGAGTTCGCGAGATCGGGATTGCGGAACATTTGTCCAACGCGCGGAGCCTGATCATTATTCAAGTAAACGTGCGTCGCTTCGTCATTTTTGCGAAGCAGGTCGGCGTTATTAATCCAGAGACTGGAAATCCATTCGGTGACTGGAAAACCCTGTTCGGCTACGTGGATTGCCGGGGCCAGAACTTCTGGAAATTTTTTGGTGCCGAAGCGCTCAAGAAGTTTTGCCCAACCGTCGACGGCGCCAGGAACAGTGACCGAATTAATTCCTCGCAGTGGCATATCGACAATTTTTTTATCGCGCAGCAGTTGCGCGTTCAAAGCGGCAGGAGCCGGGCCGCTGGCGTTCAGTCCATAGAGCTTGCCGGATTTTGCATCGTAATAAATTACGAAAAGATCGCCACCGATGCCATTGGACATTGGCGCGACCACACCCATCACGGCGTTTGCGGCGATTGCCGCGTCTACTGCGTTGCCGCCACGTCTTAATATTTCCACGCCGGCTTGAGCTGCGAGAGGAGATTCGGCGGCGACGATACCGTCCTGGGTGATGACCATGGAGCGAGCCTGCGCGCGCTCGATGGGGGCTTGCTGCGCGGCCGCGCGTTGGGCGTCAAGATAGGAGGCGGTCATCGCGAACCCCAGAAGAATTGCGGCCATGAATGCGTAGCGGGAAAATTTTCGTGATTGCATAAATTCGTGTAGCTCCTTAAATGAATAAA
>Ga0193726_1000719_pt1 | contig 31578 bp, 25 predicted proteins | sample H2c1metaG_FD_144928 | JGI IMG/M metagenome (GOLD analysis project Ga0193726, IMG submission 144928) | Soil microbial communities from a riparian zone of the East river system, Colorado, United States - H2c1 | ecosystem: Environmental > Terrestrial > Soil > Riparian zone | place: USA: East River... | reverse complement strand
GGTCGCGCATCACCGGCAGGTCGCGCGGCACGTTCTCCATCTTCTCGGTGACGATGTACATGTGCTCGCAGGAATAGAGCGGCACCGTGACGCCGACCATGCGGCCGAGCTGGCGCGCCCACTGGCCCGCGCAGTTGACGACGATCTCGGCCGTGATCGGGCCTTCGGTCGTCTGCACGCCGGTGACGCGCCCGTCCCGGGTGTCGACGGCGGTCACGCGGGTCTTCTCGAAAATGCGCACGCCGCCGGTGCGCGCGCCCCGGGCCAGCGCCTGGGTGATATCCGCCGGATTGGCCTTGCCGTCGCCCGGCAGCCATACCGCGCCCACCAGGTCGTCGGTGCGCATGATGGAGTATTTTTCGCCGGCCTGTTTGGGTGTCAGGGGCTCGCAGTCGACGCCCTGCGCATTGGCCATGGCGGCGGAGCGGCGCAGCAGCACCATGCGCTCCTCGGTGCGCGCGACGGAGAGCGAGCCGCATTGCTTCCAGCCCGTGGCCAGGCCCGTTTCGGCCTCGAGCTTGGAATAGAGCTCGGTGCTGTAGCGGATCAGCCGCGTCAGGTTCTGGTAGCTGCGCAGCTGGCCGACCAGGCCTGCCGCGTGCCAGGTCGTGCCGCCGCTGAGGCGGCCCTGCTCCAGCAGGACCACGTCCTTCCAGCCGAGCTTGGCCAGGTGATAGGCCGTCGAGCAGCCCATGATGCCGCCGCCGATGACGACGACGCGGGCCTGGGTGGGGAAGCTGGTCATGTTTCCTCCCCGCGCGAAGCGGGGGGAGGTGTCGGCCTCATAGGCCGACGGAGGGGTCGGAGGCCCCAGTCCGTGACCCTCGACCCCTCCGTCGGCGTAAGACGCCGACACCTCCCCTTCGCGGAGTCCGCGAAGGGGAGAAAAGCTTGAGGCGACGGAAGGGCCATCACAGCCTCCCCGCCAGCGCGGCGTCGTACATCTTGCGCATCTCCGGCACGCCTGCCTTCACCGGGTTGCCGCTGGCCGTGGGATCGACCGCGGCCATCTCGGCGAACTTGTCGAGGTGGCTTTCCTTCACGCCGAGTTCCGCCAAGGTGTGCGGGATGCCGATCTGGCGGCGCAGGTCGAGGCTCCATTCCATGAAGCCGTCGAAGGTCGGGTTGCGCAGGCCGAGCCAGCGCGACAGGCGCTGGATCTTCTCGTCGATGGCCGACCGGTTGAACTTCAGCACATAGGGCATGGCGACAGCGTTGGTGAGGCCATGATGCGTGTCGAGCGTGGCGCCCACCGGATGCGACAGCGAATGGATGGCGCCCAGCCCCTTCTGGAAGGCCGTCGAGCCCATCTGCGACGCCGCCAGCATGTGGCCGCGCGCCTCGATGTCCCGGCCGTCCTTGACCGCACGGGCGAGGTTCTCCTTCACCAGACGCATACCCTCGACGGCGATGCCTTCGGCATAAGGATGATAACCGGGCGCGCAATAGGCCTCCAGGCAGTGGATGAACGCATCCATCCCGGTGCGGGCGGTGAGCTTGGGCGGCAGGCCGCCCGTCAGCTCGGGGTCGGCGATGACGATCGACGGCATCATCTTGGGGTGGAAGATCACCTTCTTGGTGTGCGTCTCCTCGTTGGTGATGACCGAGGCGCGGCCCGTTTCCGAGCCTGTGCCGGCGGTTGTGGGCACGGCGATCGAAGGATAGATCCCGGCCGGATTGGCGCGCGTCCACCAGTCGCCGATATCCTCGAAATCCCACAACGGCCGCGTCTGGCCGGCCATGAAGGCGATCGCCTTGGCGGTGTCGATGCCCGAGCCGCCGCCCCACGCGATCACGCCGTCGTGCTTGCCTGCGCGCAGAACCTGCACACCCGATTCGACGTTGCGCGCGATCGGGTTGGGCCGCACGTCGCTGAACAGCGCGACCTCGAGTCCCGCCTTGCGCAACCCAACCATGGCGTCGGCGATCATCGGCAGCCTGGCGAGGCCGGGATCGGTGACCAGCAGCGGCCGCCTAAGGCCCACGGCCTTGCAGGCATCCGGCAGCTCGCGGATGCGGCCCGCCCCGAAACGGATCGCTGTCGGATAGCTCCAGTTGCCGACGAGAGGCTGCACCATCAGATGATTTCCATATAACGCTCGAGTTCCCAATCCGTGATGGCCTTGCGGAACTCCCGCTCCTCCCAGTCACGCGTTGCCGAATAGTGATCCACGAAAGCATCGCCGAACAGCTCGCGCGCCGGCTTGGAGGCTTTCAGCCGCCCCGCCGCCTCCATCAAGGTACGCGGCAGCTGCGACTTCGCAGGGTGCTTCTTGTCGTAGGAGTTGCCCTTGATGGGCTCGCCCGGATCGACCCTGTTTTCGATGCCCCACAGTCCCGAACCGACTGCGGCCGCGAGCGCCAAGTACGGATTGGCGTCCGCAGCCGCCACACGGTACTCGACTCGCGTCGACTTGGCTGAACCCGGAATGACGCGCAGCGAGGTCGTGCGGTTCTCGACGCCCCAGCTCGACACGGTGGGCGCCCAGAAGCCCGGGATCAGCCGGCGATAGGAGTTCACGTTGGCCGCCACCATGGCCAAAAGCTCGGGCATCAGCGCCTGCTGGCCGCCGACGAAGTGGCGCATGGTGGTGCTCATGCGGTGCGGCGCCTTCTCGTCATAAAAGGCCGACTTGCCGCGCTTCCACAGCGACATATGCATGTGGCCGCCGCAGCCCGGCCAGTCCTTCGACCATTTGGCCATGAAGGTGGCGAGCCAGTCGCGCTTCTGCGCCAGCACCTTGGTGAAGAGCTTGAACAGGGCGGCACTGTCGGCCGCGGGCAGCGCGTCATTGACCCTGAGCGCCGCTTCCAGCACGCCGGCGCCGGTCTCCGTGTGCAGGCCTTCGATGCCCATGTCCATGGCCTCGCACATCGCGAGCAGGTCCTTGTAGAAGTCGGACAGGACGGAATTGCGCAGCACCGAGTAGCCGAAGAAGCCGGGCGAGATCGGCTTCAGGTTCTTAAAGCCTTTCTCTCGGATCGAGAAGGCGGTCTCGGCAAAGACAAAGAACTCGTATTCGAAGCCGACCTTGACCTCGAAGCCCATCCTGGCGGCGCGCGCCAGCACGCGGCGCAGCAGGCCGCGTGGGCAGAGCTCCTCGGCGCGGTCGACGAACTCGCAGAGGAACAGCAGGTTGCCGGGCTCGGTCGCGATCTCGCGGCAGGTCTCCGGCAGGACGCGGACATTGGCGTCGGGATAGCCGGTGTGCCAGCCGGTGTAGGTGACGTTGTCGTAGAGCTGGTCGTTGGCGTCCCAGCCCAGCACGACGTCACAGAAGCCCATGCCGCCGTCGAGCGCCGAATGGAACTTGTCGATATGGATGTACTTGCCGCGCAGGATGCCGTCGATGTCGTGGACGCCCACCTTGACGTGGCTGAGCCCGCGCTCCTTGACGATCCTTCGGGCGTCGGCCGCTGTTTTGACCTGGCGCGGTTCCATTGCTCTCCCCTGCTGACGAGCGGCAGACTAGCTGCTGAGATAGCGCGGAAGCCAGAGGGCAATGTCGGGAAACACGGCGATGACCATGGTGAAGCCGACCATGATCAGCAGGTAGGGCAAGGTTACCCGGGCGATGTAGCCCAGCCCGTCTTCGGTCAGGCCCTGGATCACGAACAGGTTGAAGCCGACCGGCGGGGTGATCTGGGCCATCTCGACCACCAGCACCAGGAAGATGCCGAACCAGATCGGATCGAAGCCCGCGACCTTCACGATCGGCATGACGATGGGCAGCGTCATGACGATCATGCTGAAGCCGTCGAGGAAGCAGCCCAGGATCAGATAGAAGATGATCAGGGCCACGATCAGCATGAAGGGAGACAGGTTGAGGCTGGTGACCATTTCGGCGACCGCGGCCGGAATGCTGAGGAAGGCCGCGGCGCTGCCGAGAATGGACGCGCCCAGCACGATCAGCGCGATCATGGAGCAGGTCTGGACGGCGCCGATGGCAATTGCGCGCAACGCCGGCCATTTTAGCTCGCCCTGCAGGCGGGCGACGATCAGGGCGCCAAACACGCCGACGCCGGCCGCTTCGGAGGGCGTGGCGAGGCCGCCATACATCGAGCCCAGCACGCACAGGATCAGGAACACCGCCGGTCCCAGTTCCTTGATCGAGGCAATGTATTCCACCATCGACGCGATCCGCACCTTGCGTTCCGCTTCCGGCACGAGTTCCGGCCTGATCGCGGTATGGATCATGATCCAGGCCATGAAGCAGCCGGCCAGCAGGAAGCCCGGGATGAAGCCCGCGGTGAACAGCTTGGCGATCGAGACGTCGCCCAGCACGCCGTAGATGATCATGATGTTTGAGGGCGGGATCAGAAAGCCGAGCGTGCCCGCGCCGGCCAGAGACCCGACGGCGACGTCCTTGGAATAGCCGCGCTTCAGCAGTTCGGCGAGCGAGATGCGGCCGACGACCTGCGTCGTGGCGGCCGACGAGCCGGAAATGGCAGCAAAGATCGTGCAGCCGATGACGTTGACGTGCAGTAGCCGCCCCGGCAGCAGCGCCGCCCACGGCGAGAGGCCCCGGAACAGCGACTGCGAAAGTCGGGTGCGGAACAGGATCTCGCCCATCAGGATGAACAGCGGCAGCGCCAGCAGTTCCTGCGTGGTGAGGATGTTCCAGGCGTATTGCGCCAGAAGCTTGTCGAGCGGGATATCGCGAAAGATCGCCAGCAGCAGCGTGCCGGTAACGGCCAGGGTCCAGCCGATCCACAGGCCGCCCGCCAGGAAGGCGAACAGCACCACGAACATGGTGGCGACGATGATCAGCATGGCCGGCTACGCCTCACGCAGAGCGTCATTCGGCGACCGCACCGGCGCGCATGCTGAGATCCTCGAGCGGCAGGCCCAGCGCTGCCTGAAAGAAGCGGGCGACGAATTGCACCGTGAGCAGGACGATGCCGAAGCTGACGAAGGCCTGCGGGATCCACATCAGCGTGCCGCTCGACACCGATGTCTGGCCGCTGTCGAAGCTCCGCCACGTGAAGTAGGCCATGGCCCAGGCGAGATAGCCGCAGAAGCATACGCCCATCAGCGCCAGCACGGTCTCCATCCGGCGACGCATGGCCGGCGACACGCGCGCCAGGACCAGCGTGACCCTGATATGCCCGCCCGCCCGCAGTGTCATGGCGGCGCCGAAGGTGAAGGTCGCCGCCATCAGGTAGGAGCTGTATTCCCAGGCGACGGGAATGTCGGCGGGCACCCAGGGAAAGACATTCGACAAAGCGCGCACCAGCACTTCGGCCAGCATGAGGGCGGTCAGGGTCACCAGACAGCCCGCGCCCAGCCAGCCGTCGAGCCGGCTAAGCCTGTCGATGCCATCGAGCAGCGGACGCAGCAGCGGCGGCGCCCCGGCGTTGGGGCTCCCGTGGCCGTGGGTCATGCTCGCTTCATTTCGGCGAGATAGGCCTTGATCGGCGCCTCGGAGGACGGAACCCGCTTCATGAAGTCGGCCAGCAGATGGGCAGTGCGCTTGCGCAGTTCGGCGGTCATCGCCTCCGAGATGGCGACCCGCGTCATGCCGCTGTCGACCATCTTCTTGGAGGAGTCCTTGTCCGCCTGGAAGGCCGAGTCCCAGAATTCGGACTCGAGCTTCCTGGTGAGCTCAACGATCACCTTCTGATGCTCCGGCTTGATCTTCTTCCAGGCGTCGTTGTTGATCGCCACGATCTCCGACGACCATTGATGGTTGGTGGCGTGGAAGAATTTCAGGAACTCCCAAAACTTGCCGTCGACGCCGGACACCGCCGAGGTCGACACGCCCGATACGGCACCCGACGAGAGCGCGGCAATGGTCTCGCCCCACGGGATCAGCACCGCCGACATGCCGACCGTGCCCCACATTTCCTGCGAATTCTTATCGGCGACGCGGATCTTGATGCCCTTCAGGGCGTCGACGTTCTCGGCCTTGACCTTGAGATGCAGATATTGGTTCGGCCACGGCACGACGTAGAGGATCGTCTGGTTGTTGCGCGCGGCGATCTTTTCGTATTCCGGCCGGATGTGCTTCTGCAGTACTTTCAGCTCATCCGGCGACCCGGCAAGAAAGGGGATGCCGTCGATGCCGAGGAACGGCTCGTCGCCGACCTGCTGGACGTTGAGGTAGTCGGCGATCGGCACCAGCCCGTCGCGCACGGCGCGCAGGCATTCCGGACCCTTGAAGCCCAACTGACCGCCGGACTTCACGTCGATGTCGATCGCCCCGTCCGTCGCCTTTTTCACTTCTTCGGCGAAGCGCCGGCAATTGACGGTGTGGAAGTTGCCGTCCGGCCACACGGTGGCCAGCGGCAATTTCATCGCCGCCTGCGCGCGGCCGATCGTCGGCGTGCCGAGACTACCCGCCGCGGCGAACGCGCTTACGCCCACCTTGAGTACCTGCCTGCGCCGCAACGTCATGGAAGCCCCTTGTCGTTCCGGCATCAGGCTCGCTTCATTTCGACAAGGTAGGCCTTGATCGGCTTCTCGGCCGCCGGCACGCGCTTGATGAATTCGGCGATCATCGGCTCGGTCTTCTTGCGCAGGTCGGCCATCATCTGCGGCGACGGGATCACGATCTGCATTCCCCCGTCCGTCAGTCTCTTGTTGCTGTCGGTGTCGGCCTTCAGCGAGGAAGCCCAGAAGTCCGGCTCGAGCTTCTTGGCAAGATCGGCCATGACCTTCTGATTGGCCGGCGAGATCTTCTTCCAGGTGTCGTTGTTGATGGTGACGATCTGGCACGACCAGGCGTGGTTGGTCTGGTGGAAGAACTTGAGAAACTCCCAGAACTTGCCGTCGACACCCGACACCGAGGAGGTCGACACGCCCGACACGGCACCCGACGACAATGCCGCGATGGTCTCGCCCCACGGGATCAAAGCCGGCGCCATGCCGATGGCGCTGCACATCTCCTGTGCGTTCTTGTCGGGTACGCGGATCTTGATGGCCTTCAGCGCATCGAGCGACTCGGCCTTGACCTTGAGGTGCAGATACTGGGTCGGCCACGGCACCATGTAGAGGATGGTCTGATTGTTCTTCAGCGCCACCTTCTCGTACTCGGGCCGCAGGTATTTGTGCAGCACCTTGAGTTCGTCGATGTCGTTCGAGATGAAGGGAATGCCTTCGACGCCCATGATCGGTTCATCGCCGACCTGCTGGATGTTGAGGATGTCGGCCATCGGCACCAGCCCGTCGCGCACGGCGCGCAATTGCTCGGGGCCCTTGAAGCCGAGCTGGCCGCCCGACTTCACGTCGATCTCGACAGCGCCCGACGTCGCGGCCTTGACTTCGTCGGCATAGCGCTTGGCGTTCACCGTGTGGAAGTTTCCATCCGGCCACACCGTGGCCAGCGGCAACTTCACCGCGGCCTGCGCCTGCACGATCGCCGGCGCGCCGATCACGGCCGCCGCACTCATTCCCATGCCCGCCTTGAGGGCAGTTCTGCGTCCCAACTTCATCGCAAACCCCATTCGCTCGTGATTCCCCGTTTCCCCGATCACTCCGCCGCTTGAGGCGGCTTGTATGCGTAAATCTTCTCCGCCGTGTCTTCGGAGATCAGCCCATCGGCCAGATCGTTGGCGACCTGCACGCGATCGCGCTCCCCCGGCGCGCCGATGCCGGCACCGCCCGGCGTCATGATCATCAGGCGGTCGCCCGGCGGGATGAGCTGGAAGCCCTTGCCCTTCAGCGTCTGCCCCGACTTCAGCGCCACGATGCCCGCCTGCCCGTCGCCGCCCCCGTCGCGGCCGCGCGCCGGATAGTCGATGCGGTCGAAGGCCGCCAAAAGGTCGAACGGCTCGTCGATGCCGCTTTCGATCTCCATGATTTGACCCAGTCCGCCCCGCGTGCGGCCGGCGCCGCCCGAATCGGGGCGGAACTCCTTGCGCCAGAAGATGAGCGGCGTCTGGGTCTCGGCGATTTCGACCGGCGTGCCGCGCACGCCGCTGGGATAGGCGGTGGCCGACAGGCCGTCCTTGTCCGACCGCGCGCCGGTGCCGCCGTTGGAGGTGATGGCCATGCCGAAGCCGTAGTTGCCGCCCTCGCCGCCGCTGACGCGGCCGCGTACGTTGATGTTCCACAGGCATGACGTGCCTTCGGCCGGCACACGCTCGGGCACGACCTGGCGCAGGCAGCCGAAGGTGACGTCGGGCAGCATCTGGCCGATGACGTGGCGCGAAGCCACGGCGCTGGGCTTGGGCGCATTCAGGATCGTGTCGGCGGGCGCCGATACGGTGAGCGGCTCGAGCGAACCGGCATTGTTGGGAATGTGCGTGGCCACCACGCAGCCCAGGCCGAACACGGTGTAGGCCGTCGTGTAGGCGTGCGGCACGTTGATGCCGCGCCTGGAGGCAGCGGACGTGCCGCTGTAGTCGACATGGATGCCATTGTCGGAGATGGTGAGCGTGGCCTTGAGCGTCACCGGCTCGTCGTAGCCGTCGACCGTCATGGCATTGTGCCAGGTGCCCTTGGGCAGTTTGGCGATCTCGGCGAGCACCGCCTCGCGCGAGCGGGCGATGATGTGGTCGCCGAGATCGTCGAGCGCGTCGATGCCGAACTCGTCCATCATCTCGACCAGGCGGCGGGCGCCGACGTCGTTGCAGGCCGCCAGCGAGTAGACGTCGCCTTCGGTGTCGACCGGCAGGCGGGTGTTGGTGCGGATCATCGACATCAGGGTCTCGTTCACCTTGCCCTGGTCGAACAGCTTCAGCATCGGGATGTAGAGCCCTTCCATGAACACGTCGGTGGCGTCCGGCCCGAAGCCAATGCCGCCGATGTCCATGAGATGGCTGGTGCAGGAGAACAGCGCCACCAGCTTGCCGTTGCGGAAGCACGGCGTGGTGATGACGAAGTCGTTGAGATGGCCGGTGCCCATCCACGGATCGTTGGTGATGTAGGCGTCGCCTGGCTTCATGGTGGCGACCGGGAAATAGCGCAGGAAATGCTTGACCGATTCGGCCATCGAATTGACGTGGCCCGGCGTGCCGGTGACGGCCTGGGCCAGCATGCGGCCTTCGAGGTCGAACACGCCCGCGGAGAGATCGCCGCATTCGCGCACGATCGGGCTGAAGGCGGTGCGCATCAGGGTCTGCGCCTGTTCCTCGACCACGGCGATCAGCCGGTTCCACATGATCTGCAGGTCGATCAGGCCGACGCTGTTGGACTGGCTCATAGAAGGTTCCTCACGCGTCCTTGCGATCCATGACGATACAGCCGGATGCATCGATATGCGCGGCAAAACTGGCTGAAATGTAGGTCGAGGTTTCGTCCTCGGCGACGATCGCCGGCCCGGAAAAGATACTGCCGGGCGCCAGCGAGTCGCGACGGTAGACCGGCACGTCGGTCGTCCGCCCGCTGCGGCCGTCGAACACCGGCCGCTTGCCGAGCGGCTTGGGCGCCGGCACGACCGGCGCCGCACCCTGCTGCGCCGGCAGCTTGGCCTCGGTCGAGACCTGATGGCGGCATTGGGGATGTGGCGCTCGAACAGCCCGGCATAGTCGCGCTCGTAGGCCTCGCGCAGCGCCGCTGCATCCGATGCCGCGAGCGGCCGCTGCGGCAGCTCGACCGTGATCTCATGACCTTGGCCGACATAACGCATGAAGGCCAAGCGGCGCTCGAAGGTCGCCATGCCGCGCGCTCCCGGCACGACCAGCGCCGTCGCCTCCACACTCATCTCCTTCAGGAGTTCGCTGGCGGCCGCCGCGTCGAAGGCGTCGAGGCGCATGTAGCGGCTGCGCACCAGCTCGAAGGAGACGGGCGCGGCAAGGAAGCCCACCGCGGAGCCGACGCCGGCATTGGGCGGCACGATCACGCGCCTGACGCCGATCTTCTCGGCGACGCGCGCGGCATGCAGCGGCGCGCCGCCGCCGAAGGCGATGAGATTGTACTGGTTGACCGCGGCGCCGCGCTCGGCGGCGTGCACGCGGGCAGCGCTCGCCATGTTCTCCGACACCATCTCGTAGACGGCATAGGCCGCCATGTCGGTCGACAGGCCCAAGCCTTCGGCCACGTCGCGCTCCAAGGCGCCCTTGGCCGCATCGAGGTCGAGCGCGATGGTGCCGCCGGCGAAATCGTCGGGATCGATGGTGCCCAGCACGACATTGGCGTCGGTCACCGCCGGATGCCGGCCACCGCGGCCGTAGCAGGCCGGACCGGGCTCGGCGCCGGCGCTCTCCGGGCCCACGGTGACCCGCTTCAAAGCATCGAGCCTGGCGATCGAACCGCCACCCGCGCCGATCTCGACCATTTCGATCACCGGCACGCGCACCGGCAGGCCCGAGCCCTTGAGGAAGCGGGCCGCGCGATCGACCTCGAACAGCCGCGCGGTATGCGGCTTGTAATCGTCGATCAGGCAGATCTTGGCCGTGGTGCCGCCCATGTCGTAGCTGAGCGCCCGCGCTTCGCCGGCGCGGGCCGCGACTTGCGCCGCAAAAATCGCGCCGCCGGCCGGACCTGATTCGACGAGTCGCACGGGGAAGCGGCGCGCCGTCTCGATGGCGGTGAGGCCGCCGCCCGACGTCACGAGATAGATCGTGCCGGCGAATTTCTCAGCAACGAGAGCCGTCTGCATGCGCTCGAGGTAGGAATCCATCAGCGGCTGGACGTAGGCGTTGGCCACCGCGGTCGAGGTGCGTTCGTACTCGCGCACCTCCGGGCAGACCTCGCTCGACAAGGTCAGCCAGAGATCGGGCAGCTCGGCCTTCAGGATCTCGCGCGTCCGCCGCTCGTGCGCCGGATTGACGTAGGAATGCATGAAGGCCACGGCGAGGCTCTCGATGCCCTCGGCCTCGAGTTGCTTGGCGAGGGCGCGCACCGCGCCTTCGTCGAGCGCCAGCCGCACCTTGCCGTGCACGTCCATGCGCTCCGGCACGGTGAAGCGCAGCGCGCGCGGCACCAGCGGCTTGGGCTTCTCGATGGTGAGGTCGTACTGGTCGTAGCGGCTCTCGTTGGCGATATCGAGGATGTCGCGGAAACCCTCGGTGGCCAGAAGCGCCGTGCGCGCGCCGCGCCGTTCGATCACCGCGTTCGTGGCCAGTGTCGTACCGTGCACAAACACGGCGACATCGCCAAAGCCTCGTCCAGCGTCGGCCAGGATCAGCCTTACCCCTTCGAGAACCGCCTCCTCGGGCCGCTGCGGCGTGGTCAGCAGCTTGCGCGTCAGCCGTCGCCCACCCTCTTCCAGCACCACGTCCGTGAACGTGCCGCCGATGTCGACGGCAATGCGCAAATCCCTGACCACCTTGCTATAAAACCCCTGTCCCCGCGAAACGGGCGCGACCGTAGACCGGCCTCCCCCGCGTTGCAATTCGCAGGCCATGCCGCCTATGGTCGTCTCGTGACGGACATGGCCCCGACATGGCGCGCGCGGATTTACGGGCTCCTGCGCTACACCGATCCCAGCCCCGCCGCGCGGCGGTGGCGGGCCCTGCACCTGGCCGTCCTCGGCATCGGCCTGCTGGCCGTGATCCTGCTGTCGATCGACGAGCTGCCACGGGAGATAAAGCACTGGCTGCGGGTCGTGATCTGGGCGATCACCGTCGTGTTCTTCCTCGAATACCTCCTGCGGCTCTGGGTAGCACCGGAGTTCACGCGTTTCGACCAGCAGTCGCCGACCCTTGCCCGCGTACGCTGGGCGATGTCCGTGCCTGGACTGATCGGGCTGCTCGCGGTCCTGCCGGCGGCCATGCTGGCGGGCGGCTACGGCATTACAGGCTCCGACACGGCGTCGGTGTTCTGCATCCTTTGGGTCCTCAAGCTCGGGCTGCATGCGCCCGCCTTCGGCACGCTCTCCCGGGTCGTGTCCAACGAACGCGCGCCGATCGCCAGCGTGCTGATCCTGTTCGGCATCGTGCTGATGCTCGCCGCCACCGCGGCCCACTTGCTGGAGCGCGTGCGCCAGCCCGAGCAGTTCGGCAGCCTGCCGGGGGCGATGTGGTGGGCGGTGGTCACGCTCACCACCACGGGCTACGGCGACGTCGTGCCACTCACGGTCGGCGGCAAAATGATCGGCGCACTGCTGATGATCGCCGGCATCACCGTGCTGGCGCTGATGACCGGCGTGCTCGCCACCGGCTTCGCCCAGGAGGAGCGGCGGCGCGAATACCTTCGCGTCTGGGACCAGGTGGCGCGCGTGCCGATCTTCGCCTCGCTGGGTGTCGTCACCCTGTCGGAGATCGTGGGCAAGCTCAGGACGCGTTACTACCCTCCCCGCATCACCGTGGTGCGACGCGGCGACGTTGGCGATTCGATGTTCTTCATCTCCAGCGGCGAAGTCGAAGTCCGCCTGCCCCACGGCGGATCGGTGCGGCTGGCCGACGGCGCCTTCTTCGGCGAGATGGCCCTGCTCGAACGCCAGCCGCGCACCGCCTCGGTGGCGACGACGAAACCGACCACGCTGCTGGTCCTTTATGCCAGCGATTTCTACGAGATCGCTTCGCACATTCCGGCGCTGGCCGAGGCGGTCGAGGTCGAGGCGCGCCGGCGGCGCGAGGAGAATCTCGGTCGACAGCCGGGCGCAACGCCATGACCAGGGTCAGAAGCGGTACCCCTCAAAGGCCGGCATCGGCCATTGGCCCGGCCCTCACGGTCAGCTATATCGCGGCGCATCAGGCGGCCGCCGTCCCCCGCTGAGGCCCCTTTAGCCACGAAAGCCGTGCAATGTCGCTGATCACGCCCGTCATCCTGGTTGGAGGCTCCGGCAAGCGCCTGTGGCCCTTGTCGCGCGAAAGCATGCCCAAGCAGTTCGTGCCGCTGCTCGGCACGCAGTCGACCTTCCAGCAGACCCTGGAGCGGGTGGCCGACCGCGGCCTGTTCGGCCGGCCGGTGATCGCCACCAACGACGCCTACCGTTTCATGGCTGCGCAGCAGGCCAAGGATATCGGCATGGAGATCGACATCCTGGTCGAGCCGTCGCGCCGCGATTCAGGCCCGGCGATGGCTGCCGCCGCAGCTTACGCCCGCGGCCAGGGCGCCAAGGCCGTGCTGGCGCTGGCCTCGGACCACCTGGTGATCGGCGACGAGGAATTCCGCGCCGCCTGCCGCGAGGGGCTTTTGGCCGTCGAGCAGGGCGGCATCGTCACCTTCGGCATCCCGCCGACCGAGCCCAAGACCGACTACGGCTACATCCGGCCCGGCAGCGAGCGCATCGGTCCGGTACAGAAGGTCGCGGCCTTCGTCGAGAAGCCCAACGCCCAGACGGCGCTGCGTTACATCGCCGAGGGACTGCTGTGGAACAGCGGCAACTTCCTGTTCCCGCCTGATCTGCTGCTCTCGGAGATGGCCCGCTTCGAGCCGGCCATGGCGGCCGCCGCCGAAGAAGCTGTCGCCAAGGCCAGGAAGACCGGCACGACGGTGTTCCTGGATGCCGATTCCTTCGCCAAGGCGCCGGCCAAGTCGATCGACTACGCCGTCATGGAGCGTACCGACAAATGCTGGGTGGTGCCGGCCAGGTTCCGCTGGTCAGATCTCGGCACCTGGGACGCGCTGCTCGATATCGGCGAGGCCGACAGCGCCGGCAACGTCACCGAGGGTCCGGTCGAGATCGACCATGTGCGCAACTCCTACGTCCGCTCCGACGGGCCGCTGACCGCGGTGATCGGCGTCGAGGAAGTGGTGGTCGTGGCGATGAACGACGCCGTTCTGGTCGGCCATCGCGACAACCTCCCGCGGCTGAAGGACGTCGTACAGCGCATGTCGGACGGCAAGCACCGGGCCGCGACCGAGCACGCCGTGATGCACCGGCCATGGGGCAGCTACCAGGACATCGACCGCGGCGAGCGCTTTCGCGCCAAGCGGCTGACCGTCAATCCCGGCGCCAAGCTCAGCCTGCAGAGCCACAACAGGCGCGCCGAGCATTGGGTCGTGGTGAAAGGCACGGCCGAGGTGACGCTCGACGGCAAGATCATGACCCTGCACGAGAACGAATCGACCTACATACCGATCGGCGGCATCCACCGCCTGGCCAATCCGGGGCCCGAACTGCTCGAGGTCGTCGAGGTCCAGACCGGCGACTATCTCGAGGAGGACGACATCGCGCGCTACGAAGACATCTACGCCAGGGTCTAGGTCATGCGCTTTGGCGCCCATCACGAGTGGGGCAAGCTGCGCGAGGTCGTGATCGGCATCTCGCCGGCCGAGGACTTCGTGGTGTTCCACGAGGACTCGCAGCGTTGGCTGCTGCCGGAAGGCGACAGGCTGAGCCGCGCCCACAAGGGCCGGCGTCTGATCGACGTTGATCCCGAATGGGCCAGGCGCATCGAGCGCCAGGTCGACGTGCTGGCCGAACTGGTGGCGCGCGAGGGCGTGGCCGTCCACCGCCCGCAACGGCTCGAAGGCGTGGAGCGGACGTTCCTGGCGCCCAACGGCGAAGGCGCCCAGCTCTTTCCCCGCGACGGCATGATCGTGGTCGGCGATCACGTGATCGATGCCTCGCTCCGCCTGTTGTGCCGGCAGCGCGAACGCTACGGGCTGCGGCCGCTCATCCACCAGGTCGTGCAGCAGCGCGGCGCGCGCTGGTCGAGCGTGCCGCTGGGCTCGCCCGCCTGTGTCGACGGGCCGTTCCTCGAGGGCGGCGACACGCTGCTGAACGGCTACGAGATCTATGTCGGCATCTCGGGCTGCGCGTCCGATCTCGCCGGCGCCGACTGGCTGCAGGCGCTGCTGGGCGAGAAGTACCGCGTGATCCCTGTCGCCATGAAGTCGAACGTGCTGCACCTCGATTGCGCCATGGCACTGATCCAGCCCGGCCTGCTGGTCTATTGTCCGCCGAAGCTCATAGATGGCCTGCCGATGTCCCTGCGCGCCTGGGACAAGATCGAGGTCTCGCTCGACGAAGCCAACCGGCTGGCGACCAACGGGCTGGTCCTCGAGGAGGGCCGCGTCATCATCGACGCCGACAACGCGCGGGTGATCGAAGAACTGCGCAAGCGGAAGGTCGACGTCATTCCCCTGCCGTTCGACGGCCCGATCTCGACCGGCGGCGGCTTGCGTTGCGCGCACCACCCTTTATTGCGGGAAAGCGTGCTGGCTTAGGCGCCGCGCTTGGGCGTCCGGTCGAAGACGACGGGCTTGGGCCGGTTCATCGCCTTCCGGGCATTGACGCCGAGCGAGCGCACCAGCATGGCGACCTGACCGCCGACGAAGCGCACCAGCACCACGGTGAAATGCAGCGGCGACATTTCCCCGCCGCGAATGAAATTGTGGCCGGCACGCAGGAAGGTGGTGGCGCAGAACAGCACCCAGGCCAAGGTCGCCAGGAAGAGCGTCAGGAGCAGCGGCACGAGGGAAGGCGCCAGCAGACCCGCCAGCACGCCCGAGACGACGCCGACCAGCAGCACGGGCTGGTTCAGCGACATGCAGAGATGCAACAGCGCCGCCGCCTTCGCCGATGGCGTGATGTCGTGGCTGCTCAGGATCGCCGGGACCATGCGGAGCGAGACATGACGGAAGCCGTCCTGCCAGCGCTGCTGCTGGCGCAGCCAGGTCGCGGCGTCGGCCGGCAGCTCGCCGGGCACCGCGACGCTGGTCAGGAACAGGGCGCGCCAGCCCTTGACCCAGCCACGATAGGTGAGGTCGAGGTCCTCGGTGACGGTATCGCCCTTCCAGCCGCCGCCGGCCTCGATCGCGGCGCGCTGCCAGATGCCGCAGGTGCCGTTGAAGGGCAATGGATGGCCGGCCCAGCAGCGCGTCGCCTGCTCGATGCCGAGATGGGCGTCGAGCGTCACCATCTGCATCTCGGTGAGCGCGTTCTCGTGCGGATTGAGGAAATCGAAGCGGGCCTGCACGAAGGCCCAGTTGGGCCCGGTTCCGTGCAATTTGGCGAAGAACGGCCGCATGCAGGTGCGCAGGAAGTCGGCCGGCGGCACGTAGTCGACGTCGAAGATGGCGAAGTAGTCGTAGGGCGTCTTCTGCATCGCCTCGTGCAGCGCACCGCCCTTGTAGCCGCTGCGATCGGTGCGCTGCAGGGCGACGACATCGTGGCCCCGCGCCCGCAGCTCGGCCACCACCGTGCGCGCCAGCTCGGCGGTCTCGTCGGTGCTGTCGTCGAGGACCTGGATGTGCAGCTTGTCGCGCGGCCAGTCGAGCCGGGCTGCCGCCTCGACCCCGCGCCGCAGCACGGGGCCCTCGTTGAAGGACGGGATCTGGACCACAACATGCGGCAGCTCGGCGTCGGGCGGCAGCGGCGTGGCCAGCAGCCTCCGTTCGCGGTCGAGGCCCTTCTCCTTCAGGCGGTGATGCAGCACCACTATGTAGAGCAGGCTGCCGACGAAGGCAGCGAGCAGCACGCAGCAGACCACGAAGATCGCGGCGAACAGCAGGGCCAGGTTGGCGAGGATGGCCATCGGCGGATCAGGCGCCCGTCTTGGGCGTGCGCTTGAATTCGGTCTTGCGGCCGAAGCCCGCGCCCACGATGGCGCCGGCGTTGGCGGCCGCGAGATAGACGATCAGCGCCGGCACGCTCGCCGCCGTGATCAGGTAGCGCACGAGGTCGCCGCGCTGCAGCCGGCGGTAGGCGCCCCAGGTCATGCCGACCAGCACGGCCAGCATGGCGCAGAGCCACAGCCACAGCAGGAAGCGGAAGAAGCCCACCAGATATCCATGGCCGATCACCGACAGGATCAGGGCCACGACGCCCACGACCAGCACCGGAAAGATCAGCTGCTGTCCCAGCGCCACGGTGGTCGTGAACTTGGCTTCGTCCGACCAGTCGGACTTCCAGATCGGTCCGAGCAGCTTGCGCGCCACCTGCATGAAACCCTTCGACCAGCGGCTCTGCTGCGCGCTGAAATCGTCGAGCTTGCTGGGCAGCTCGCCGGTCACATGCGGCTCCATCAGGAACACGCCGCGCCAGCCCTTGAGATGCGTGCGCAGCACCAGGTCGAGATCCTCCGACAGGGTATCGTGCGACCAGCCGCCCGCCTCGTCGACCGCGGCGCGGCGCCAGATGCCGCCCGTGCCGTTGAACTGGAACGGCACGCCGCGGCGGGCGCGGACGTCCTGCTCGACGGCGAAGTGGGCATCCTGCATCAGGCGCTGGGCGCGGGTCAGCCAGTTGCGCTCGCCGTTGCCCCATTCGATGCGGGTCTGCACGAAGGCGGCCTTCGGTTCGGCCAGGATCGCCGCCATCGCGCCCTGCAGCCAGTCGGGGGCCGGCACGAAGTCGGCATCGAACACCGCGACATAGGGCGCGTCCGAGAGGGCGAGGCCTGCCGCCAGCGCGCCTGCCTTGAAGCCGCTGCGGTCATCCCGCCGCAGGTGCACCATGTCGACGCCGTCGCGCCGCAGCCGCGCCACGGCGTGGACGCCGATGTCCGGGGTGATGTCGGTGCTGTCGTCGAGCAGCTGGATCGTCAGACGATCGCGCGGCCAGTCGAGCGCCGCCGCCGCGACCAGCGCGCGCTCGACGACCAGCGGCTCGTTGTAGACCGGGATCTGGACCAGGACGTGCGGCAGCTCGGCCGGCAGCGGCGACGGAACGGCGTCGGCCGCCGGCAGCTCGATCAGCCAATAGACCAGGTAGAGGAAGTAGCCGGCGATGGCGAACTGCGCGGCCAGGCTGAGGAATACGATGAGGTCGATGGCGAAGAGCAGCATTGCTGCCTCGCCGTCAGTGGTAGTGGATCGGCACTTCGAAGCAGCGGCCGTCCTCGATATGGAGACGGCGCGACGCCACGTCGAAGATGCGCTCGTCGTGCGTCGACAACACGACCGCGCACTTGGCGCGCATGGCGAGGTCCTTTAGCTGATCGACCACCAGCCGCCCGGCGACTCGGTCGAGCGCCGAGGTCGGCTCGTCGGCGATGATGAGGTCGGGCAGCCCGATCATGACGCGGGCGATGGCGACGCGTTGTTGCTGGCCGCCCGACAGCTCGTCCGGCCAGGCGTCCGCCTTGTCGCCGAGGCCCAACAGCCCCAGCAGGTGGCGGGCGCGCGGCTCGTCCCACGCCGGGTCCGACAGCGGCGTGGTCGAGACGCCCGCCATGATGTTCTGCAGCGCCGTCAGCGAGGACAACAAGTTGCGCTTCTGGAACAGGAAGCGCACGCGGTTGCGCAGGACGTCGAGCGTCGTGCCGCTCAGGTTGACGATATCCGTGCCGAGCAGGCGGAGCTTGCCTTCCGACGGGCGCCGCATGGTGCCGAGGATGGTGAGCAGCGTCGTCTTGCCCGAGCCCGAAGGCCCGGTGACGATCACCAGCTCGCCCTCGCGGACCTGCATGTTGATGTCGAACAGCACGTCGGCGCGCTGCGGCCCCTCGCCGTAGTGGTGGTGGACGTCGACCGCCTCGACGACCGGCGGCCCGAAATTGTGGATATCGGACATGGCTACTCGAACAGCATGATGGGGTCGACCTTCCACAGTCGCCGGATGGCAAACAGGCTCGAGACCACGGTCATGATCACGCAGGCAACCAGCGCCACCACCATCTCGCGCAGACCCATCGACATGCCGAGATGCATGGCCGCTTCCGTGATGCCGTAAACCAGGCGTCCGAGCGTGAAGGACAGCACGAAGGCCGGCGTGATGATGGCCGCGCCAATCTGGCCGATCATGAAGAAGAAGAACCACCAGTTGTAGCCCAGGCTCTTCAGGATGGCGTATTCCGGCAGGTAGAAGCGGATGATCTGATACTGGGCGTAGTAGATGAACACCATGCCGATCATAACGCCCATCACGAAACCCAGGTCGGTGATGTAGCCGACCGGCGTCTCGCGCGACCAGTATGTCCGCTCGCGCACCTCGAACTCGCGGATGGTGATCACCTCGCCACGGCCGAACAGGGACTTGTTGAGCTCCTGACGCACCGCGACGGGATCGGCGCCAGGCGCAAGCTTGACCGCGATGAAGGCCGGGCGGTCCGACCACCAGGCGCCAAACACCTCGGCCATGGTGGCCTCGGACATCAAAACCGCGCCATCGTTCAAAACATTGGGCCCGACAGCAAAGGTGCCGACGACGGAAAGCTGGTGCAGCAGGCCGCGATTGTCGGGTGGCCCCAGGACCGGCACTTCCCCGCCGCGCTCCGCGGCCTCGGCCAGATCTCCGAAATACGGCCGCGAATCGCGGTCGAACAGCATGCGCCGCGTCTCGCGAAGCTTGTAGAGGTTGTCCTTCAGCCCGGGCACGTCGATCGCCGGCCGTTCCACGTCGATGGCGTACCAGGCAAGCCGGCGAGACGTCGGTATGCCGGAATAGCTTATCGACATGACGCCGAACCAGAACGGCGACGTACTGGCGACCGCGGGATTGGTCGCGACAATATCGGTCACCGCGACCGGAACCTCGGCGTGGAGCTGCATCGACTTGAAGCCGTAGGGCACGACCACGAGGTCGCCGGTGACCATGCGATGGAGCCGTACCGACGATTCGTAGACGGCGCGTTCGACGCCGAGCTGGGCGAAAATCACCAGCAGGCTCGCGGTGACGCCGGCCAGCGAAAGCAGCGTGCTGGTGCGCTGGCGCTTGAGCTGCTGGACGCCGAGCGGCATGACCGTGGCGGTGCGCGCCGACGCCCGCACGCGGGCCAGCGAGAAATCCGGCCGCCAGTGACGGAGCTGCGCCATCCGCGACAGCAGGCGCAACAGCCGAAGCCGCAGCGCCGGTACGTCAGGCAGGATCAAAGCCATTAGAGGAAGGTGACGCGTGTCTCGCGTCCCAGCACCTGCGGCATGGTGGAGGGGTCGTCGAACTCGATCTCGACCTGCACCACGCGGGCATCCGTCGACGACGCACCGTCCGGCTCAACACGCTGCATGCGCTTCACCGTGGGCGCCACGCGCGAGATCGTGCCTTTGTAGACGGTCGGGCTGCCGCGGAACGTGACTTCGACCTTGCCGCCGGGCTTCAGGCGGGCAACGTGCAGTTCGTCGACATCGGCCAGGACGCGCAACTGGCTCATGTCGACGATCTTGGCGATGCCGGCCGGCGAGATGCGTTCGCCCTGGCGCGAGAAGATCTGCACCACGACGCCGTCGAGCGGCGAGCGGACCAGCGATTCCTCCCGGCTGCGGCGGGCGTTGTCGACTGCGGCCTCCGAGTTGGCGAGATCGATCTCATACTGCGCCAGATCGTTCCGGAGCGTCGTCTTCGCCAGCTCCAGCCTCACCCGTTCGCGCTCGAGACCCTGCTCGGCGAGGCTGGCTTCCAGCTCCTTCACGTCGGGCGGCTTACCCGATCGCGAGCGCTGCAGGGTCTGCAGCTTGTCCGACTCGATCGACGATTTCAGCGTGGCTTCCAGCAAGGCGATGTCGGTGACGCGGGTCCCCATCAGCACCGTGTCGTGGGTCTGCTTCAGCTTGCTCAGGTTGGCCTCGGCCATGCGCAACGCGACATCCGCCTTGGGGTAGTTCGACAGCACGGCGATGATCTCGTCGCGCTTCACCTTCTGGCCGTCCTTGATGCGCAACTCGAGCAGATTTGTGCCGCCCGCGGGATCGCCGGCAACGACTGCCGTTCCCGCCGGAGCATCGGTGTAGCCCCGCGAGATCAGGGTGGGGGCTGGTTGCGCCCCGTCCTGGGCGCTGCTGGTCTGTCGGCTGGGCGCGATCCACAGCACCAGGGCAGCAATGACGGCCACGACCACCAGCCCTGTCGCACCCAATGTGAATTTCTTTGCCTGGGCCATCCTGAATACTACCAAAAATCCCTTCGGTTTGCTCGGGCCCGCGTCAGAACGTCGACGTCGTCAGGATATTGCCCCTGGCCACGCCGATGATCGAGAAGGTGCGGTAAATCGAGCTCAGGATCTTGTCGTACTCGTAAAGCGGTGCATTTGTGACATACACGACGTCGCGAGCCTGGACCCCGAACTGTTGTGCGATGAAGATAGATACTGGTTGGTAGAGGTCCAACCTAAAAACGCGCGCCCGAGCGGTGGGATTGTTCAGCAAATCCCCCATTCTGAACACATAAACGCCTGTTTTGTTTGCTCGCTGGTCCTGCAGGCCACCGACATTGCCCAAAGCCTCCAGCAAGCTGAGATTGGCTTTGGTCATCTCGACATTGCCCGACTTCATGACGGCGCCCAGTACGGTATAGACGCGGGGATTGGATCGCACGACGATCTCGTCGCCCTTCTGTACGGGGATATCCGCGCCGGCGAGCAGATCGGACAGCTGCGCCCTCAGGATCACCTGGCTATCGCGTCGCACCACCACTTCGAGCTGGTTCGCCGGCACGGCCAATTGGCTGCCGCCGCCGGACGGGCCGCCCGCCGCGTTGATGGCATCGACCACGGTACGGAGGTCGTCGAGAATCGACCAGCGTCCGGGCTTCTTGACGTCGCCCGACACCATCACCGTCTGGGTGCGCGGCGAGTCGAAGTCGACGATGACTTCGGGCTCCTGCACCTTGTTGCCGAGTTGCTGGATGATACGATCTTCAACCTGATTCAGACCGAGGCCCGCCACCTGCACGACCCCCACGACGGGGACCTTGATCGTGCCGTCCTCCGCCACACGCTGGACGCCGAGATCGGCGGCCATTCCGGAGATGGTCGGAAAGATGTTGCCGCCATAGCGTTCGTAGATGCGCACCCTCAGCGAGTCGCCGGGCGCGATGACGATATGCACAGCCGCCGACAGGTTGCTGGCAACCGACGTCGGACGATCGGGGCTTTCCGGTTGCCGATAGGCGACGACGGTGGTCGGCGTGAGGTCGATAACGTCGAACGGCAGCGCCTCCGAGCTACCGCTTTGGGCGCCGCCCATCCACGGGCCGTCGCCGGGCAGAGCCGTGCAGCCGCCGGCACCAAGAGCCAGGCTGAGAACAATGGCCGTCGGTCGCGCGACGGGGCGAAGCCAGCTCCAGATTGTCAAATTCCGATCTCCGTCCAGAACGGTCGCCACGTCACACGCCGTACTGCTACCCATTCCATGATCTTGCTCAGCCCGGCCAGTAATTAACCCGCTGCGCCGCGCGGGTGCAAGCGGTCCGCGGGGTTACCCACGAGATTGGGACGCAGCCTTTTCATGGCCTCGTCGACCGAATCGGCGACATCGAAGAGCTGGGAAAAGCCGCTGACCAGCAAACAATCGGCCGCAGGCCCGCTGAAGCTGCAGAGAACGATGTGCGTTTCCTGCTCTTCTGCCCGATGAATGGTGGTCGCCAGCACGCGCACGCCGGCCGCGCTCATATAGGTGACCGCGCTGCCGTCGACGATCACGCGCGCCCCCGGGCGCAGCGCGGCGAACATCAGCGCCTCGACCGACGCCGAGGTCGCCGAGTCGACGCGCTCCGGCAGCATGACGGTGGCAATGTCCATGGCGTTCGTCATCCTCATACGCTCTTTCCGGTGGCGCCATCCCCGGGCCGCCAGCCGGCGGCCAGGTTTGTCCCACGCCAGTCGATTCTATGGCGTCCGTGCCAGGCCTGGGCCGCCAGCACCGGCACCAGCGCCTCGCGCACCAGCGCTGCCGCCCAGGCGCGCGGTCCGAACGGCAACCGGTAGCCCATGACGAACCATGCCTCGGCGGCAAACCACGCGATCGTGTGCGCGGCGAGGGCAAGCGCCAGAGTGCCCGCTCCGACGTCGCAGGCGATCAGGGCCGCGCTCCCCGCCAGTCCCGACGCGAGCCAGCCGATCGCCGGCTCCAGCAGCACCAGCGCCTTCACCTCGGTGGGGAGGTTGAGGCGCGTCGAGCCCCAACGGACCTGGCGACGCCATATGTCAGACCAGCGGCGGCGACCCAGCGGCAACCTGGGCATGACATTGGCCAGCCACGTCGTCCGTCCGATCTTGTCGCGCACTGTACGCACGACGGAATAATCGTCGGCGATATAGTTGAGGAAACCCTGATGACCGCCGATGCGCTCCAGGACGTCCCGGGTGAGGATGGTCACGCCGCCCGACGCGACGGGCATGCCCAGCCGGTCGGCCGCCAGCAGGAAGCGCGCCTGATGGCCGTTGAGATAGGCGCATTCCATCTCGGCCGCGAAGTTTTCCGGCCGCTCGCCGGCCTTGAGCGCCAGCACGAGCCCGACTTCGTCCGACAATTGCGCCGCGGCCGTGACGAGGTCGCCGGCAGTAAGCGCGACGCCTGCGTCGCACAGCGCCACCACGGGCCGGCTCGCCGCCTCGAGGCCCTTGCGCACGTTGTTGAGCTTGGGATTGAAGGTGCTGTCGTTGCCGAACAGGATCGGTGCGCCAGGCCATTGCGTGCGCACGCGCGCCACAGCCTCGTCGCGCTCGCTGGCCACGCAGATCAAGACTTCGGCGCCGGCGCGCGCGAGCTCCGCCAGCCTCCCGATATAGGCTTCCGAGGCATCATGGATGCCGGCCAGGGGTGCCACGATGCTGAAATCGGCCGCCTTGTGCCGGGACGGCGCCGCCGCTCTCCGCCACAGGGCCAGTGCGGCGCTCAGCCACTGGACGAGCATGGTGATCGCCCACCAGCCCAGCCCGATCCAGAACAGGGTGCTGGCGGCCATCTCTCATCACTCGCTCGCTGAGAAGCGATGGACATCGTCGTTCTCCATCGCCAGCGCGCGATGGTAGGAGCGGATGACCGTGCGGGGCTCGCCCTGCGCGCGGATCCGGCCGTCCTCGATCCAGATGGCACGCGTGCACAGCCGGCGCACCTCGGCCGTCGAGTGCGAGACGAACAGCAGGGTGCCGTTCCTGCGAAAGCTGTCGATCCAATCCATGCATTTGCGCTGAAAGGCGGCGTCACCGACCGCCAGCGCCTCATCGACCACCAGGATTTCGGCCTCGACATGGGCGCAGATGGCGAAAGCCAAGCGCGTGCGCATGCCCAGCGAATAATGCTTCACGGGCTGTTCCATGTAATCGCCGATGCCGGCGAACTCCGCGATCGAGTCGAACTTGCGCAGCAGCTCAGCGCGCTTCAGCCCGAACACCGCGCCGCCGATCATGACGTTCTCGCGGCCCGACAGCTCGGCGTCGAAGGTGGCGCCGAGCGCCAGCACCGGGGCGATGCGGCCGGTGACCCTGAGCTCGCCGTTGCTGGGCAGGGTCATGCCGCAGATCACCTGCAGGAGAGTCGACTTGCCGCACCCGTTGCGTCCCAGGATGCCGATGCTCTCGCCGCGATAGACGTCGAGATCGATGTCGCGCAACACCCAGAACGGCTTGAAGTACGACTTCCACCAACCGAACATGACCTGCTTCAGCCAGTCGCTGCGCCGGGCATAGAGTTGGTAGGCCTTGCCGAGGTGCCGGGCGTGTACGACGACTTCAGATGACGTCGACGATGACATTCCGATACCTGTCGAAGAACCAGTAGCCGAAGTAGAAGGTCGATATCGAGGTGGCCAGCATCCAGCCATAGACCAGCGGGTTGGGTACCCGCCCCTGCAGGACGATATCGCGCATGCACTCGACATAGCCAGTCAGCGCATTGGCGTAGATCAGGATGTTGTACGGCGGCGACAGCGAACTGTGCTGATAGAAGACCGGCGTCATGAACATGAACAACGGCACGATGTTGATCATCAGGTAGCCCGCGTCGCGTGTGAACGCGCCCACCGCGCACAGGAACCACGCCATGCCGACCAGGAACGCCATGAGCGGCAGGAAAACCAGCGGGAGCAGCACGACCGTCCAGGGCAGGCCGCCCCGCACGATCAGCTCCAGGAGCAGCAGGACGCCGACCGAAATTCCGATGTAGGCCGTCGCCCGCAGGGTCGAGATCACCGCCAGCATGTCGCTGGGAAAGATCGTCTGTTTTATGTAGTGCGCGTACTCGTGCAACAGCATCGGCGAGCGGAACGCCATTTCCGAGAAGAAATTGAAGATGACGATGCCGCTGAAGATGAACAGCGCATAGTTCACGCGCTCCCCGGTGCTGGCGCTGGAGATCTGCAGGTTGGTCGTGAAGGCCATGGTATAGACGGCGATCGCCACCAGCGGCGCGAACACCGCCCAGACCCATCCCCCGGCCGAGCCCTGGAAGCGCGCACGCAACTCGCGGCGCAGGATGGCCTTGATCAGATCCTGATGGTTCCACATCTGCAGGAAGGGCTTGGCGAGGAAGCGTTGGACGCGCTGCGACGGGTCGAGGGTTTCGACCACGATCAGCTTGCCATTGACGACGTTCACCGACGGCATGAGCCGCGTCTCTCCTTCTGGCATGCGGTGGTGAGCCCGGTGGGGGTCGAACCCACGACCACCTGATTAAAAGTCAGATGCTCTACCGCTGAGCTACGGGCTCGCTCCGGCACAGCGCTGCAGGCCGAAACCCCGCGCGGCGCCCGTATAAGATGTGCAGGCCCCACGGTCAACGCGGCGGCCGGGAGCGTCAGGAGCGCCTGAACTTGGCTTTCAGCCGCTCGAAGACCTTCTTGGACACGAACTGGGACGTATCGCCGCCCAGCCGCGCAATGTCCTTGACCAGGGATGAGGCGATGAACTGGTGCCGGTCGGAGGCCATCAGGAAGATGGTCTCGATGTTGGGCTCCATGCGGGCGTTCATGTTGGCCATCTGGATCTCGTACTCGAAGTCCGAGACCGCGCGCAGCCCGCGAATGATCATCGAGGCTCCCACGTCGCGCGCAAAATGAATCAGCAACCCGTCGAACGGCACGATCTTGATGCGATCCCTGTCGGCCTGCGAGAAGTCCGCGATATCGTCCTTGATGATGTCGATCCGCTCCTCGAGCGAGAATAGCGGCCCCTTGCCGATGTTGGTCGCCGGTCCGATCACGAGCTTGTCGACCAGCTTCAGGGAGCGGCGCACCACTTCCATGTGCCCGCTGGTGACGGGATCGAACGTCCCCGGGTACACGCCGGTGCGTTCTGAGGCCATGTCTCTCCCCCACTTCCCCATTACTCGTGCGCCAAATGCGGCGGCGGAGTTTTAACGACACGGCAGGCCCTTATCCACCGTTTGTTTCGGAATGGCTTTCACCGCCGTTGCCGTTTCCATTGCCGTTTCCATTGCCGTTTCCGTTGCCAGCATCGTCCTCGCCGATGCGCACGGCGGAGACCACGCGCTCGCCCTCGCTCACATTGACGATGCGCACGCCGCGCGTCGCGCGTCCCGCGATGCGAATTCCGTCCACCGGACAGCGGATCAGCGTGCCACCATTGGTCACCAGCATGACCTGGTCGCTGTCCTGCACCGGGAAGGCCGCCACGACCTCGCCGCCTCTCGCCATGTTCATCAGCTCGACGCCCTTGCCGCCGCGGCCGGTCACTCGATATTCGTAGGCCGAGGTGCGCTTGCCGAAGCCCGACGAGGCGGCGGTGAGCACGAACTCCTCCTTGGCCTGCAGCTCGGCGAAGCGCTCGGCCGACAGCGTCGCGGCAACCGCCGTCTCCTCCGCCGCCGGCGTCGTCTCTTCCTCGCCGTTGTCGCCCATGCTCTCTGGGGCGTTCTCCGCCTGGCGTGCCGCGCGCGACTGGCGCAGGTAGCCTTCACGCTCTTCGGTCGTGATGCCCTTGCCGCTGTCGAACAGCGACATCGAGATCACCTCGTCGCCCTCGGCCAGCGCGATGCCGCGCACGCCGGTCGAAGCGCGGCTCTGGAACACGCGCACCGTCGCCACCGGGAAGCGCATGGCGCGACCCTGGCGGGTGGCCAGCAGCACGTCCTGCTCCTCGCTGCAGACGCTGACGCCGATCAGCCGGTCACCGGCGTCCTCGCCGTCGAACTTCATGGCGATCTTGCCGGACTGGTTCACGCTGACGAAGTCGCTGAGCTCGTTGCGACGCACGCCGCCGCGCGCCGTGGCGAACATCACATGCAGCGTCGACCAGCTCGCCTCGTCCTCCGGCATCGGCATCACGGCGCTGATCGTCTCGCCCTCGCTGAGCGGCAGCAGGTTGACGAAGGCCTTGCCGCGCGCCTGCGGTGCGCCGAGCGGCAGGCGCCACACCTTGAGCTTGTAGACGATGCCGCGGCTCGAGAAGAACAGCACCGGCGTGTGCGTGTTGGCGACGAACAGGCTGCTGACAAAATCGTCCTCACGCGTGGCCATGCCGGCGCGGCCCTTGCCGCCGCGGCGCTGGGCGCGATAGGCCGACACCGGCACGCGCTTGACGTAGCCGCCGTGCGTCACCGTCACGACCATGTCCTCGCGCTGGATCAGGTCCTCGATGTCCTGCTCGAACTCGTTGTCCAGGATCTCGGTGCGACGCGGCGTGGCAAATTTCTCCTTGATCTCGAGGAGCTCCGTGCGCATCAGCGCGAACAGCTTGTCGCGATCGGCCAGCAGCTCGAGATAACCGGTGATCATCCTGGCAACCTCGGCCAGCTCCTCGGCGATCTTGTCGCGTTCCAGGCCGGTCAAGCGCTGCAGGCGGAGCTCGAGGATGGCGCGGGCCTGGCCTTCGGAGAGCCTATAGGTACCTTCGGCAGAGACTTCCCGGTCCGGCTCGGCGATCAACGCGATCAACGGCGTCACGTCCATCGCCGGCCATGCCCTGGCCATCAGGCGCTCGCGCGCGACCGCCGGGTCGGGCGCGCGGCGGATCAGCTCGATCACCTCGTCGATATTGGCAACGGCGATGGCGAGACCGACCAACACATGGGCACGATCGCGGGCATGATTGAGCTCGTACTTGGTGCGCCGTGTGATGACCTCGGCGCGGAAGCGGATGAACGCCTCGAGGAACTCCTTGAGGCTCATCAGCCGCGGGCGACCGCCGTCGAGCGCCAGAGCGTTGATGCCGAACGTGGTCTGAAGCGGCGTGAAGCGATAGAGCTGGTTCAGCACGACATCGGCCATGGCGTCGCGCTTGAGCTCGATCACCAGCCGCACGCCGTCGCGATCGCTCTCGTCGCGCACCTCGGCGATGCCTTCGACCCGCTTGTCGCGCACCACCTCGGCGATGCGCTCGTGCAGGCGCGCCTTGTTTTCCTGATACGGGATTTCGGAGACGATGATCGATTCGCGGCCGCCGCGCGCCTCCTCGATCCGGGTCTTGGCCCGCATGATCAGCGAGCCGCGGCCGAGCTCGTAGCCCGCCCGGATGCCGTTGCGGCCGAGGATGGAGCCGCCGGTCGGGAAATCCGGCCCCGGCACGTATTCCATGAGCTGCGGCACGGTGAGCTCGGGATTGGCAATCAACGCGCAGCAGGCATCGATCAGCTCGCCGAGATTGTGCGGCGGGATATTGGTCGCCATGCCGACGGCGATGCCGCCCGCTCCGTTGGCCAGCAGGTTCGGGTAGGCCGCCGGCAGGACGGTCGGCTCACTCTCGCGTTCATCATAGTTCGGCTGGAACTCGACCGTGTCCTTGTCGATATCGGCGAGCAACGATTCGGCGGCGTTGGCCAGACGCGCCTCGGTGTAGCGCATGGCCGCCGGCGGATCGCCGTCCATCGAGCCGAAATTGCCCTGCCCCGAAATCAGCGGCAGGCGCATGGAGAAGTCCTGCGCCATGCGCACCATGGCGTCGTAGATCGCGCTGTCGCCGTGCGGGTGATATTTGCCCATCACGTCGCCGACGATGCGGGCGGACTTGCGGAAGGGCCGCGTCGAATCGTAGCCGCCTTCCTTCATGGCGTAGAGGATGCGGCGTTGAACCGGTTTCAGGCCGTCGCGCGCGTCGGGCAACGCGCGCGCCACGATCACGCTCATGGCGTAATCGAGGTAAGAGCGGCGCATCTCCTCTTCGATGTTGATCGGCGCGATATCGTGCGGCTGTGGCGGCGGCGGCACGTCGTCGGGGGGCGGCGGCGCCGGCGGAAGGGTCGTATCGTCGCTCACGGGAACCTGGTTTTCGCTCGTTTTTATGGCCCTGCCAGAGGGCCCGGCGGAACGGATTTGCACCCTAGCAAACCGGGGCCGGAAGACCAACAAAAAACGCTCCGATGAGCGGACTTTAACTTATTGTTTTTACTAAGTAAATTCGCCGCGAAAACGCCCCATTGAAAGGCTCGAAATTGGCCCAAAAAACAGCCTCGGCAACAGCCCAAGAATCAGGCGCTTCGGGCGCCTCCATCGCGGTTTTCGACATGGGCGGCGTGCTGCTCGATTGGAACCCCCGGCACCTCTACCGCAAGCTCATCCCGGACCCTGCGGAAATGGAGCGTTTCCTGGCCACCGTAACGACCCGGCAATGGCACGAGGTACAGGACCGCGGCGGAGATCCGGCCGCTTCGACGCGTCGCCTGATGAGCGACCATCCCGGCCAGGAGGCCCTGATCGAAGCCTTCTACGGTCGGTTCGACGAGATGCTCGACCACTCCTTCCCTCAAATGGCCGAACTGGTGGAGCGCCTGCACGTGGCGGGAACGCCGCTCTACCTCCTCTCCAACGCGCCCGGCTTTCTCGACGCCTGGCTGCGCGGACCGGCGCATCGCCGGCATCCTTTCCTCGGCCGTTTCCGCGACTACGTGGTCTCTGGCCATGTCGGCTGCTGCAAGCCCGACGCCACGATCTACGACCTCGTCTGCCGGACGGGAGGCTTTCGCCCGGGCGAGGCCGTGCTGATCGACGACAACCTGCCCAACGTCGAGGGCGCCAACGCGTTCGGCATGAAGGCGGTCCATCATCGCTCGGCCGAAGAGACGATCGCGGCCTTGCGTGCGCTCGGCCTGCCCGCCTGATGCCTAACGGGCCAAAAACTCGCTGATCGCCTCAGGCGACGCCTTGGCGTAGGTGCTGCGCCGGCTGACAACCACCTTGGTGATCGCCTTCAGGGCGAGCGCCATCTCGGCCGCCTTGGCGACGACGGCGATACCGTTCAGCACCGGCGCGCCATCAATGATGAACGGGCTTTCCCGGGCGAACAGCAGCATCGGCAGGCCTCCGGCGGGGATGACGACCTCGGCGCCGGCGTCGATCAGCGGCTTCACCTGTGCCACGAACTGGGCGCGCACGGTCGCATAGGCGGCTTCGTCGGTGAATGCCTTCATGAAGGCCGGCAGATTCATCTTGAGCGCGGTAGTGCCGACCACCCGCTCGCCGAGCCCGTGCATCCTCACCTGTCGGTCATGCCAGGGAATGAAGATCGGATCGACGGTCACGAGACCCAGGCGATGCCCCAGGCTCATTGCGGCGAGCAAGTTGGCCTCGCCGAGGCTGATGACCGGGATGTCGACGGAGCTACGGATTTCAAGCAATCCGGGCTCCTGGAAGTGGCCGATGACGAAAGCATCGTAGCCGGCCTTTTCCGCTTCCAGCGCATGACGGATGACTTGCGCGGCGCAACGGAACTCGGTCAGCGGATGGAAAGAGTGGGCGGGCGGATCGAGGCCGTGAACCTCGAAGCGGACGCCCGGGCTCGCGACTCTGTCGAGCAGCGACTGGAGGCGCTCCATATAAGGCGCCTGTTCGACCGGATGGACGAAGCTCTGGTACCAGATCCGGGCCTGGTCTTGCGCCATTCCACCGCCTCCTAGGCCGTTAGCTTGAACACCCGCATCGCGTTGGTCTCGTAGATCTGTTTGCGCTCGTTTTCCGTGACCGTTGCGCCGTCCATGAAGCGCACCGCCTCGGCATCGTCCTCATACGGGAAGTCGGCCGCAAACAGGATGCGCTCGACGCCCAGCACATCCAGACTGAGCCGCAGTGCCGGCATCGAGGTCACGCCGGCGGTGGTGATCACGAAATTGTCGAGGAAGTACTCGCTGGGCAATTTCGGCAGCTTCTGCACGGCGCCGATCTTCACCTCGAGCAGATAGCGATTGTCGATGCGCTGCAGCCAGAACGGGATGCCCTCCCCCATGTGACCGAGGACGATCCTGAGCTTGGGGAAGCGATCGAACGTCCCCGACATGATGAGGCGCATCGCGTGCAGCCCGGTCTCGGCAGCGAAACCCCAGCCAGCGAAGAAAAGCCCGTAATCGAGGAAGGGCGTCACCATCGACGGCGCCGGCTCGCGCGGATGCAGGTAGATCGGCATGTCCTGCGCCTGCGCCGCCTCGAAGATCGGCCGGTACCTGGGGGCGTCGAGATACTCGCCCATGGTGTGGGAGTTGATGATGATGCCGTTGAGGCCAAGCTTGCCGGCGGCTCGCTCGATCTCGTGCGCCGCTTCCACGGGCTCCTGCGGCGCGATCGCGGCCAGGCCGGCAAATCGTGCTGGATAGGCCTTCACGGCGGCGGCGAGCACATCGTTCGACTGGGCGGCCAGCCGCGTTGCCAGCGCGCCGTCGAACACCTGGACGCCCGGCGAGGTGAGCGAGAGGACCTGTAAGTCGATGCCGATCTCGTCCATATGGGCGATACGGCCTGCGCCGATATCGAGCAGGCGATCATCGAGCGGCTTGTTGGCCGGAGTCTGCGCCAGGATGGTCTCGCCCATCTTGGCGAATCCGGGCTCGACGTCCTTGCCGGCCAGCACGACGTACCATTGCGCCATGATCTCGGGCGTAACGAACGCCTCCTCGACCGCAATTCGCCGAATAGCCATGGTCGCCTTCCCTTCTGGACTTCCCGCGCGCGCAAGCGCGCCCCAGCGGAGGCCTTATCCTGGCCTGCCGCCACTAGAGGGCTAGCGAAAGCCTAGAAGGGAATGTCGTCGTCGAGCTCGGCCTTGCCGGCGCGCGAGGCCGGGCGTCCGCCGCCGCCGCCACCGCCCGCCATCGCACCGGCCATCTCGTCGTCGCCACCGCCCGCGCCAGCGCCGGCGTCACCGCCACCGCCGCCGCGTCCATCGAGCATGGTGAGCGCACCGCCGAAGCGCGGGATCACGACC
>Ga0193726_1000718_pt1 | contig 31588 bp, 33 predicted proteins | sample H2c1metaG_FD_144928 | JGI IMG/M metagenome (GOLD analysis project Ga0193726, IMG submission 144928) | Soil microbial communities from a riparian zone of the East river system, Colorado, United States - H2c1 | ecosystem: Environmental > Terrestrial > Soil > Riparian zone | place: USA: East River... | reverse complement strand
CGACGCCTTCGGCCAGGCCATCGTCCTGCTCTATGCCGCGTTCCTGGGCGCCGTGCTGTGGCTCGTCCTTGCCGCGCTGCTGCTCATCGCCGTCGCTCGGGGCCGCATGCCGCTATGGGCCACGCTAGCGATGGTCGTCCTGTGGCCGCTGTCGGCCGTCGCCGTCTGGATGGCCGGCGACGCTTATAGCCGAGGCGACGCTTCGTCGATCTGGGTGCCCGCCCTGGTGCCGCCGCTCTTCGCGCTCTACGCCCTGTGGGCGCGCCTGCCCGCGCTGCACGCCACCCTTCGCGCCGGCACCACGAGCGCGATGTTTGCCGGCGCCATCGCCGTCCTCGCGGTGACGCCCATGGTCACGGCGACGCGCGCCGCGCTGCCCGATCCGGCGCGCGATGCCCGCCTCGCCGAGGCCGGCAAGGCGCAGGAGGAGCAGACGGCGAGGGAGCAGCAAGCCGCGCTCGATCGCCAGGAGGCCCAGTTCGCAAGGCTCGGCCCGGATTCGGCCCTTGCTGATTACCTCATCTATCTGTCGAGCATGGCCCATGGCGAGCGGGCGCTGGCCGGCATCCGCCGGGTGAAGAACCGGCAGGCCGACGCGGCCCTGCTGCTGCAGCAGGGCCACATCGCCGATCTGCGCGAGCTCTCGCACTTCGACGTCGCGCCCACGGCGGAGCTCTGCCAGGCCTATGGTGCCGCCCTCGCCACCGCCGCCGGCAACGTCACCAAGGCGCGGTCGGATTATCTCATCGCCGCCACCGACCTCGAACTGCAGTTGCCCAACATGAAGTGGCTGGTCGCCAACCATTGCGACCTCGGCGCGCCGCTCGACCTGCTCGCGACCAACGTGCGCGCCGTCGCCGATTCCGACCGCATGACCAGGTTCGCCGACAAGCTGGCGGCGCTGCGCCCGACCAGGCCTTGAACCCATAAATCCGTCGAGCGGACAGAAGCCGATGGCATTGATCCGGGGCGGTGGCGGCCAAGGAAAGCGCTCTTCAACGGCGGTACGTGATCGATCGCACGCCAGAAGTCCCGCACCTCTCCATGCGTTCGCCGTCGCGGAGCGACCCTGTCCGGTGACAACGACGGGTTTTGGCAAAGGTTTCGGCAGGCGCGCATTCGGCCGGCGAATGCGCGTGCCCGTCTCCTCAGGGTCAAACGCAGCGTTTTGACCGTCTGTCCGTCACGTCCGGTCTAGTCACGCGGGTTGCGGAGAACGATGCAAGCGCCGCCCGCGCGCTGCAGCTTCGTACACAGCGCGTCCGCGTCCGTCCGGCTGTTTGCCGACACTCGGACGAGGTACGGCGAGCCCGCACGCCGGCGGCCGTCGAGGACCAGCGGCAAGCGGTCCCCGAGGACGGCGCTGTACTTGCGGCGCAGCCGCTCGTAACCGGCGAGGACGCCGGCTTCGGTCCAGCTGCCGGCAAGCTGGACACCCCACGGCCCCCAGGCCGGGCTGGTGGTGAGATCGGGACGGCGGCGCGTGCGCTCGATCATCGACTTGGCGATCTCGGCGCAGCGCGCCCCCCTTTCCGGGGTCGAGGGCGGCGCGGCCGCGGCCGCCAACTGCGGTGGCGATTTCGAAGCCCAGGCCTCCGCGGCATAGCCCGTGACGATCATGACGTAAGCCTGCGTCTCGGCCGGAAGGAGGCTGCGCCGGGCGAGCCAGGCCTCGACCGGGCCGGGGCCGGCATTGTAGGCCGCTGCGGCGAGGCCCAGGTTGCCGCGGAAGGTCGTGCGCAGCTCGCGCAGGTAGCCCGCCGATTCGCGCAGCGCCTGCAGCGGCTCGAAGGCGTTGGTGAGCCCGCGCATCGCGGCGGTCTGCGGCATGAACTGCGCGATGCCCTGCGCGCCGGCCGGGCTGACCGCCGCCGGGTCGAAGCGGCTCTCTTGCCAGATGAGGCGCGTGAAGAACTCCTCGGGGAGCTCGTTGTCGGCCGCCGCCTGCGCCAGAGTGTGGCAGATCTCGTCAACCGAGGGACGCGCCTCGGGCGTTGCGACCTTCGCCGCCTCATCGCCGGCGGCACTGGCCGACCCGCCTTGTGGCTCGGCGCGCGCCAGCGGCAGTTGCGACAGGGCAGCGGCGAGCACCACAAAGGCTGCCGTGAGCCGCACCGTCAACTCCCACCGCAGCATCGCGCGCTTCATCGGATGGAATGGCGTGAAACTGTAGGCCGCCCTGTATGCGGCCTTTTGGTTTATTTCTGAAGGTCGGCGGCAAAGAACTTGGTCGCCTCGGCCTTGGCTTCCTGGTCCACCTTGGCGTCGTACCTGAGCGGCAGGTTGAATTTCTTGCCGAGCTCGGTGGCTTCGGGATTCGTGAACGCGTGCACCGCGCCGGGATACTCGATAATCCGATAATCGGCCTTCGCGGCGTCGAAATCCTTCTTGAGCGCATCGTACTGCTCGCGCTTCACGAAGGGATCGTCCGCGCCGTTCAGGATGAGGATCTTCGCCTTGACCGTTCCCGGTACCGGCGCCGGGGTATTGAGACCAAGCGATGCATGAAAGCCCGCAACGGCTGCGAGGTCGGCGCCGGCGCGTGCCATGTTCAGCACGACCGCGCCGCCGAAGCAGTAACCGACGGCGCCGATGCGCTGGGGATTGACCGAGGCTTGCTTGGCGAGTTGGTCCCGCGCGGCGTTGAAGCGCGACTCCATGACCTTTGGGTCCTTCATCACCGAGCCCGAGAGCGCGCCGGCGTCCTTCGGGTTGTCGGCGGTCTTGGCGTCGCCGTACATGTCGGCAATGAAGGCTGTGTAGCCCTGCTGCGCGAATTTCTGCGCCTCTTTGTGGATGTGCGGGGTGATGCCCCACCATTCATGCACCATGACGATCCCGGGCCGCTTGGCCGTGATGGCGTCGTCGTACACGATGAAGCCCTTCATGGTGGCCTCGCCGTCCGTATAGGTGACGGGCACTTCCTTGACCGCGGCGTTTGCGTTCGCGACCATTGCGATGGCGCAGAGTGCGCCCACCATTATCGTTCGCATGCAGACCTCCTGCGCAGTTGGCGCAACTACATTGGCATGGCCCCGATTCCGGCGCCAGACGGTGAAACCGGTAACGCCGCCGTCGCAGTCTGCGCGCAATCCATCAGGTGCTCGGCCGTGCGGGGCCATGGCGCGATCCGCGACCCGATATGACAGGCTCGCAGCCAGCTATCTGGCGTTCGTCAAGCTCGCGCCGATGAATCCGCGCCCTGAATGAGCAGGTCACGTGAGGTCGATCGTGCCCTTCATCATCGGCACGCAGCGCCCGCCGATATAGGTCGCGGTCACCGTGCCGGCCTTCTTCTCGGCCGAGGCTTCGAGGATGCTGGGCCGTCCCATGTCGAAGCCCTGGCCGATGGTCTTGGCGAGCACGAGATCGGCCTCCCGCCGGTGATGGGCCAGAAGCCCGATCAGGGCCACGTTGGCGCCGCCGGTCGCCGGATCCTCCGGAATGCCGTGCAGCGGGGCGAACATGCGGCACTGGATGTCGATGTCGCCTTCCTTCGCCTGCACATAGAGATGGATGCCGACGGCGCGATCGCGCGGCAGGTCGCGGACGAACATATCGGTTCGCGGTGCCGCCGACTTGAGGGCCGCGCGGGAGTTCAGCTCGGCAAAGACCAGCGGCGCGCCGCACGACGCGATGCAGGGCCGATGCCCGTCGACCTTGATGTCGGAGGGTTTCAGCGAGCAGGCGTCGGCGATGAAGTCGGCTGAAAACGCCTCGCCGATACTGAGCGGCACCGGCGCGGCCAGGCGCGTGGCGACGACAACGCCGCTCTCGCGCGTGAGGTCCATGCGGACCAGGCCGGCCTTTTCCTCGAACACCAGCCGATCGCCCGTGACGGGCCGACCGTAACTCTGCCCGGCGCGCGCCAGCACGAAGGCCGTGCCGACATTGGGATGGCCGGCGAACGGCATCTCGGCCTTGGGCGTGAAGATCCGCACCTCGGCCGTGTGCGCGGCGTCCTGGGGTGGCAGCACGAAGGTCGTCTCGGCGAGGTTGAACTCGGCGGCGATCGACTGCATCTGTTCGGTCGACAGGCCCTGGGCGTTGGTGACGACGGCCAGCGGATTGCCGCCGAACGGCCGGTCGGTGAAGACGTCGACGGTGGTGAATTCGAGTTTCATGGGGCGGACCCTAGCGGCTCGGCGGGCCAGGCCTCGCGCGAGATTAATTGAGGGGCGGCGGGCCTACCGCTAATGTCGCGCCCCATGACCCAGATCTCCTACGACCACGGCGTCTCCGACAAGAAGCTTTTAGGCGAGACCATCGGCGCCTTCTTCGACCGTGCGGTCGAGACCTGGCGCGACCGCGAGGCGCTGGTCGTGCGCCAGCAGAACGTGCGCTGGAGCTGGGGCGAGCTCGGCCGGCGGGTCGACGATCTCGCGGCCGGCCTGCTGTCGCTCGGGCTGGAGCGCGGCGACCGCGTCGGCATCTGGGCGCCCAACCGCTCGGAATGGACCCTGGCCCAGTTCGCCACCGCCAAGGCGGGGTTGATCCTGGTCAACGTCAACCCGGCGTACCGCCGCTCCGAGCTCGAGTACGCGATGAACAAGGTCGAGTGCAAGGCGCTGATCCTGGCGCCGGCGCTCAAGACCTCGAACTACCTGGAAATCACCGACGATCTCGTGAAGGCGAAGAAGCTGCCCCATCTCAGGCACATCGTGCGGCTGGGCGCGGAGAAGACGCCGGGCATGCTGAACTTCGACGATGTCGCCACCGCCGGCGGCAATGCCGAGAGGATGAAGCTCGCCGATCTCGGGCCAAAGCTGCAATTCGACGACGCCATCAACATCCAGTTCACCTCGGGCACGACCGGGCACCCCAAGGGCGCCACGCTCAGCCATCACAACATCCTGAACAACGGCTACTTCGTCGCCGAGGGGCTGAAGCTCACGCCCGACGATCGCCTCTGCATTCCCGTGCCGCTCTATCACTGCTTCGGCATGGTGATGGGCAATCTCGGCTGCCTGACGCACGGCGCGACCATGGTCTATCCCGCCGAGGCCTTCGATCCCCTGGCGACCCTGCAGGCCGTCGCCGAGGAACGCTGCACGGCGCTCTTCGGCGTGCCCACCATGTTCATCGCCCAGCTCGACCATCCCGAGTTCGCCAAATTCGACCTCAGGAGCCTGCGCACCGGCATCATGGCGGGCTCGCCGTGCCCGATCGAGGTGATGAAGAAGGTGCAGAGCCAGATGAACATGGGCGAGGTCACCATCGCCTACGGCATGACCGAGACCTCGCCCGTCTCGACGCAATGCGCCACCGACGATCCGGTGGAGCGTCGCGTCTCGACGGTGGGCCAGGTGCTGCCGCATATCGAGATCAAGATCGTCGATCCCGAGGGCAAGGCGGTGCCGCGCGGCGAGACCGGCGAGTTCTGCACCCGCGGCTATTCGGTGATGAAGGGCTACTGGAACGACGCGGAGAAGACCCGCGACGCGATCGACGAGGCGGGCTGGATGCGCACCGGCGACCTCGCGACCATGGACGCCGATGGCTACGTCAATATCGTGGGCCGCCTGAAGGACATGGTGATCCGGGGCGGCGAGAACGTCTATCCTCGCGAGATCGAGGAGTTTCTCTACAGCCATCCCAAGATCCAGGACGTGCAGGTGATCGGCGTGCCCGATCCGCGCTACGGCGAGGAGATCTGCGCCTGGATCAAGCTGAAGGCCGGCCAGACCGCCACGCCCGAGGAGATCCGCGAGTTCTGCAAGGGCCAGATCGCCCATTACAAGATCCCGCGCTACATCGAGTTCGTGCCCGAGTTCCCGATGACCATCACCGGCAAGATCCAGAAGTTCGTGATGCGCGAGCAGACGATCGAGAAGCTCGGGCTGAAGGCGGAGAAGACGGCTTAGGGCCAAGCGATCTCGACCTCCGACGAGCCGTCAAGCCCATCGCCTCGCAAGCGCAGACGACGAAGACCGACATGATCCGATCGAAGATCAAACGGATGGGTTATGCCGACGTGGTTGACCTGTCGCGCGACAGCACGGGCGTCTGGCACGCTAGGGCCAAGAAGGGAACCGAAACCGTCGACGTCATCGTCGACAAGGGCGGCCGCATCAAGCCTGGACTGTAATAGCCCTCAAGGCCCTCATGCTCCTCTCCCCTTTGGGGGAGGGGCTGGGTGAGGGGCTGGGTGAGGGGGTGATGCAGGACACAGTCTTCGCTACGCCCCTCTCTATCTTCTCCCCCAAGGGGCGAGAGGCACATGACTCAGAGTGGGCCTGACTGTCCGCGGTCCGGCAAGAACGCGCTCAGTCCGCCGCCGCATCAGGCAAAGTCATGCTCGCATCCGCGGCAGCGGCCCACCGCTGACGACATACACGCCGATCGAGATGAGCGTGATCGCAATCCAGTCGATCGCCGAAGGCCATTCGCCGAGAATTGGAATGGCCATGAAGGCGGTCATCGCCGGGCAAGAGGCGGCGAAGGCCGCACCGCTGGACGCGCCGAGAATGCCGACCGCGAGACCGTAGGCGACGTACGAAAACACCGCCGTCAGAAGACCCTGCACCAGCGCCTGGAGCGCTATCGCACCTGGCGACGCATCGAAGATGCTGGAACCGGCCAGGATCGAATACGGCGGCATGTAGATCAGCATCGAGCCGACGGCCGAGATGGCGGCCGCATGAAGCCCATCGAGGCGCGCCCGACGCATCGCAACCGTGTAGCAGGCGAAGGCCAGCGCAGCGCCGAGAAAGAACAGGTGGCCGATATTCTGGGTCGTGCCGATCGTGCCACCGCTGCCCCAGACGATGCCGACAACGCCTGTCGCGATGAGCACAAAGCCTGCTTTCTTCTGGGGCGTAAACGCCTCCTTCAGGATGACGGCCGCCAGCACGGCGACCATCAGCGGCATGACGCCGGGAAACAGGGCGCCCGCATGTGACGCGGGAGCGAACAGCAGTCCTGCATTCGCCAGCATGACCGTGGGGGCGCCGCCAAGGACGAGCGCCGCCACGCCGAGCCAACCGAGGCGGTCCAGGGCAAGTCCCCGCCGCATCAGGAAGGGCAGCAGGACCAGGCCTGCCACGGCGAAGCGGATCGCCGTGATATCCCAAGGCGTAAGGCTGGAGCGAAGGCCAAGTCCGGCAACGACGATGTTTCCGGCCCAGATGCTCACCGCCGCGAGCCCGAACAGGGCCCCGCGAGCATATTTCGCGGTCGTGCGTTCGCTTGCTGCCGCTTGGGTCATACGCACTCCCGCGCGGTCAGACGCGCATAACCATATATATGCTGTATATGGGTTATGATAGGATGGCGATGCATGCCAGGCAAGGACGTATATGAATAAGCGCGCCGATCCCTTCGAGTGGAGCGGGGGACATCCGGCCTTGGATTTCGTCAATACGCTGGACGAGCGGCCCTTCGACCGGCCGATCGAGAACCTGGCCACCGATCGGGACCTTGTGCGCTTCGCCCAACTGGCAGGGCTGGTCGAGCCCGGGCTGGCGCGGACGCTGCGGACTCTCGCCGGGCTTGCAGCCTCGCGCGTTGCCGGGCGCGCGCGAAAGCTGCGGGAACATTTCTTCAATGTATTGGCGGCGGTCCACAAGCACGAACCGGTATCGCGAAGCGACCTGGATGCCATTGCGTCCGCTGTCCGGGCGGCGCACGCCGTCCGCGTTCTCATGGCACCGTCCTCGCGGAGTCTTGCGCTCTACCGCTGGTCTCGTCCGGTGACCGTCGAAATTCCCCTGCACGCCTGCGCGCTTGCCATCGAAAATCTGCTGATCGACGTCGATCGCCGCCGACTCAAGAAGTGCGGGGCTTCGGATTGCGGTGTCTACTTTGTCGACCTGAGCAAAGGCCATCGTCGGCGGTGGTGCAGCATGAACAACTGCGGCAACCGCGAAAAGCAGCGGCGTTGGCGCTCCGCAAGTCGGGAAGCCTGATCAGATAGGCCGGCAACGGCCCGCCGCCCAAGGCGCAGCGATGCGGTGCCGGTAAGCGAGCCAAGGTCGGCTTGTAACCAAGCCGCCCTATCGCAATGCAGATGTCGCTCTACTCGGCCGGTGGCGAAGGTACGCCGACGACGCGCATCGGAATTGAAGCCTTGTTCATCGCCACGTCGTGCAAATATTGCTCGATTTCATTCCTGACAGTCCACCCTCGAGGGGAATAGCCGCCGCTTCGGAGTCTGGCTTCGCTTAACGGCATTCTCATCTCCACGGACATGTGGTGCAAAACTCTTGCGAGGTGGTCTTGTCGGACCTCATCCCAGTTTGGCGAGTTCACGTCCGTGTAGAGATGTCCGACATAATCGGCATACGCACGTTGTACGTTCCCCGCTCCATGAAACTCTGTCTCGACCAAATTCAGGGCATCGACCTGTTCCCGGGACATCGCAATTTTCCGGGTCGCCATCAGGGTGCGGAAGATATAGTAGCGCCGGTTCTGCCGGTCGTTCCGCCCCTCCCGCCAGAGTGAGACCAGAACCGCGAAGATCGGCCCCATGAAGGTGGCAACTACGATCGCCCACGTGTCGTTGCTCATGTTCGCTCCCACAATGTCTGCCCAGATCATAGTGGGGTGGAAATGCCGTTCGGTCATCGACATCTACAATGCGGGAAAGACGCTAGTAAATACAACCTGATAGCCTACCTCTTTCGATGGCCCGCGTCGAGCCATCCGACCGCCGCCAGCATCGAGCCTCGAATCGGCACCGACATTATTCTCCCGAGGCAACGCGCCTTCGCGCTCGAGCGTTATAGGCAATATGTCAGGAGGGCCCTCGATGAAGGTTATTCTCACCTGTATTGCGTTCGCCGCGATGGCGGGCACAGCCTTGGCGCAGGCGGAGCCGCCGGACGACCCGCTTTCCGTCAAGCCCATCGCCTCGCAAGCGCAGACGACGAAGACCGACACGATCCGATCGAAGATCGAGCGGATGGGTTATACCGACGTGGCGGATCTGGCGCGCGACAGCACCGGCATCTGGCACGCCAGGGCCAAGAGGGGAACCGAAACCGTCGACGTCACCGTCGACAAGGGCGGCCGCATCAAGCCTGGATTGTAATAGAGCGGACCCGAAGGTCCGCGCTCCGAAGATTATGAGGCTCGCCTAAGCGACCGCTACGCCGCCGCCGCTCGCTAAAGAGCCGGCGGATTGCTCGAGACGGAGGTCGTGCTAAGTTGCCGTCGATGGGGATTAATCGCTACTCCGGCAGTGGGATCATTCGCAATGAGTGATCCGCCAGCGGCAACCGACGCAACCGCAGGTGCTGAACTGGGTGCACCGACGATGGGCGCGCGCCTTGCCGTTGGTGCGGCATCGCTGCTCTTCCTGGTGATCGTCGCGGTCTGTCTGGTCGTGCCGCTGGTTCAGACCCTGATGCCGATATTCCCCAATATGGTTGCTCCGCTCGAGGAGCGACGGCAGCCCTTGCCATTTCCGTCACCGAGACTGCTGCTGCAGGCCAACGGCAATTTTGCCGACGGACTCAATGCCTGGTTCGATGATCGCGTGGGCTTTCGCGATTTGTTCATCCGCACCAAGAACCAGATCGATTACAGCCTGTTTCGAACATCACGCAAAGTCTACGTTGGCAAAGACGGCTGGCTGTTCGACCGCGATGTCGTCGATCCCCTCGGTCAACTCACGCCGGCTCAAATGGCGGCCTTTGAGCAGAGCTTCGTCACTCTCGCCGAGATGCTCGCCCATCGGGGGATTCGCCTGGTCGTCGTTGGACATCCGGACAAGGTGAGGATCTATCCGGAAATGGCGCCGCCGAACATGCCGCTTCCCCTGCCCAACGACAATGTCAGCAAGCTGCGGCAATTCCTCGCCAGCCAGCCGTCGCTCATCTTTGTCGACGCCGAGGCTATCCTTATGAAGGAAAAATCGAGGACCAGCGAACACCTCTTCGCCAAGACCGATTTGCACGAGACCGAGGCCGGCGCGCTGCCCGTGGTCATGGAAATCATCGCCCGCATAGCTCAGGCCGAGGGCCGGCCGGAGATTCACTGGCAGGAAGATTTCAAGCTGGCGCACGAGATATGGGGGCCGGGCAACGAAGGACGGTTCCTGGCGCCCTTGGTCTCGATCACGGAAGCCGATTTTCCCTATTTTATCGGACGTTACACGGTCGGAAAGGAGGAGCCAGACGGATCGTGGCATGTACCGGATCCGAAGGTCCTGGATGGCGTCGACGACGGCAGAGCACGCGCTTTCGACTTCGAGTTCAACTCCCGCCCGGACCTTTGCCCGCAACGACTGCCGGGCATGGTGCTGTTCGGCAATTCGTTCAGCGATCTCTACTGGATGATGGGGCTGCATCGCTATTTTTGCTTTTCCCGGCGAGCCCGCAATCCGATGAGTCGCTTCAAGCTGTTCTACGATACGATTCCTGAAGGGACCAAGTATTTCATCTTCCAGTACTACGTTCCCTGGTTGGCCAGTGACGGGCCACCTGTCGATCAGCTTGCAACGCGACACTAGGCCATGGTCTTCAGTTCGCAGTTGTTTCTCTACGCCTTCATACCTGTCTTCTTTTCCCTCTATTTCCTGATATCCGACCGATACAAGAACTGGCTGATCCTCGTCGCGAGCCTCGGCTTCTACGCCGTCGGTGCGGGCAGCACCGTGCTGGTGCTGATCGTCTCGATCTGGGTCAACCAGTTCCTGGCCGTTCGCATGGCGCCGGCGCCGCCGCGCCGCCGCAAGGCTCTGCTGATGGTCGGCATCGCCGTCAACTTGCTGGGCCTCGCCTATTACAAATACGGCACCTTCGTCTGGACTCTGAGCAGCGAGGCCGTGGATCTCCTCGGCTTTCACCCGTTGCCTTCCGCCCCGCTGATCCCGCTGCCGGTCGGGATTTCGTTCTTTACGTTTCAGGCGGTCTCCTACCTCATCGACGTTTATCGAGGCGAGATCAGGCCGGCCCGTGGCTACGGCGAATTCGCGACCTATCATTCGCTGTTCCCGCAGCTCGTCGCCGGCCCGATCGTCCGCTACCGCGAGATCCAGTCGGAAATGCTGACGCGGCGCATCGATCGCGTGGCGTTGACCGAAGGTGCCTATCGCTTCTGCCTCGGCCTGGGCAAGAAAATCGTGATCGCCGACAATCTGGCGATCGTCGCCGATGCGATGTTCAAGCTGCCGGCCCATGAGCTTGGCGTCGCACAGGCCTGGCTTGGCATTCTTTGTTATTCGCTGCAGATATATTTCGACTTCTCCGGATACTCCGATATGGCGATCGGGCTGGGCCGTCTGCTCGGCTTCCATTTCCCCGAGAATTTCGATCAGCCTTATCGCTCGGCCAATGTCACCGAGTTTTGGCGGCGCTGGCACATGACGCTGTCACGCTGGTTCCGCGACTATCTCTACATCCCGCTCGGCGGCAACCGCCACGGCAGCCTGCGCACCTTCGCGAATCTGTGGATCGTGTTCTTCCTGTGCGGGCTGTGGCACGGCGCCGGCCTGACTTTTGTCGTCTGGGGCCTGTATCATGGGCTATTGCTGATCCTGGAGCGGTTCGCCGCCACGGAGTTCAACTGGCGGCCGTCGGGCTGGGCCGGCATCGTTCTGAGCTTCGTGCTGGTGACGATCGGCTGGGTTTTCTTCCGAGCCCCAACCCTCGCCGATGCGTGGCAATATCTATCCGCGATGTTCTATTTCGGAGCGGGGAGTGAATCCCCTCCGCTGGCGGTGTACCTGACCCCCGACATCCAGGTCTATCTCGCGATCGGATTGTTCTTTGCGTTCGTGCCGTTCGAAAGGCTGTCGCGGCTGCGTTTCGATCGTCCGCTGATGATGATGCAGCAGCTTGGTTTGTCGATTGTCAGCCTGATCTATTCCTCGCTGCTGCTGGCCGCCAACAGTTTCAATCCCTTCATCTATTTCCGCTTTTGACGACCTCATCGCGATCCGTGACCGGCCCGGCGCCTCAGCTCCCGCAGCGCTTCGTCGAGCAGCCTCGAATCCAGCGCATGATCCGGAACTCTCCGCCAGCCCTCGAAGCGACCGTCCGGCGGTCAGACGATTGTGACACAGTCCATCGTGGCGCGCGGATTATAGGCGCCGCGCGCCGGTGGACCCTATTTCGTCTGTCCCGCGTCGGATTTGTAGCCCCGGCCGGCCATGCAATCGCTGTAGGCCCGATCATGCCATGCACCCGGGTTGACGCCGGCCATCGTGCGCGTCTGTTTGCGGCAATCGGCGGCGTCACTGTTCATCTTTTCAGTCACTCCCTCGGGAGTCTGGTCGTTATCCGAGACCGGCGTTGGCGAGCAGCCTGTCAGGATAACGAGCATTAGCACCAGAATCGCGGAGATGGCGCACACGGTCATGGCGCCGTCCGTCCAAATCCGAAGCTCGGCCAGGATAGCCTGTCGCGTTGTCATCTCGCCGTCTCCTGCCAGGTAAGCCTATAGTATATAGCCTGGGGAGGAGCCGGAGCGTCGGAGGTCGCCCACCCTACCGCTCCCCGCAAATCAAGCTCTGGCTCGGTCCGAACTATCTTTCCGCTGCACGATAGGAACCAGCGGAGTCGTGAACCACTTGACCAGCCAGCCTGCCGTTCCTGAAATGGCCGAAGAGCGGCGATACGAAGTGCACTTCCATGTAAGGGGTTGGCCATAAAGCTTCAGGACCTTCGCCTGTGAGTCCCGATAGATAATCGGCAGGAAGGACGGCGAGATGTTGTGTTCCCATTCCTTCTTCAACAGGCCGTTCGGACCTCGCGTAAACCGTGTTGGACTACCGCGCTGCCGGACGTCCATCCTTCGTCCGTTTCTCCGGCTTCATCGCGGCTGCTTCTATCGAAAACCAGATCTGCATCGAGCCATCAGCCCATTCGTATTTCTACATGCCATCTCGTGACGGCCCGACCAGGCTTTCGACCTGTTGCACGGACATTCCGAGCCTGACACGGCTTTCAGGCTTGAATGCGGTGCATGCCTCTATGCATGCTGATGCTGGCGCAATGCCAACGAGAAGCAGACGTCTCGACAACGTCATTGGAAGTTCTAGACGATGCCGTGGTTCAAGCGATGCATCTCATTGACGAAGTTGCGTCAGCGCCAGGGGTCGCTAGTCCGCTGCCGCCCGCTGCTCTATCGCCGCCGCCGTCGCCGGGCGATTCGCCTTCAGGAACGTCCTGATGTGCCGCACCGCCAATGGAATCTTCTCCGGCACGTCCTTCCACGGATACATGCTCACCTGCGAGTTGGGCGCCAGCATCGCCACCTCCATCGCCACCGCGTAGGGATGCGGCGGGACGTCGTCGGGCAGCACCAGGATCGGCGTCTGGCAGGCGCGCACGAAATCGCGCGTCACGGTGAACACGAAGTCGGCGTTGGCGCGGTACATCTTGGCGAGGAACTGGCTCACCTGCTCGATCGTGATGTCGGGCCGGCGTGCGACCAGGGCCGGACCCCAGTTGGCGATGTTGTTCTGGTAGAACTGGTCGGGCAGCTCGGGGCGATGGCCGCTCGGCTGGGTCAGCACGGCGGCGACCACGCGGCTCGGCGCTCGCTTGATCAGGTTCCAGATGAACGGCTGACCGATGCAATAGCCCAGCACCATGAACTTATCGATGCCCAGATGGTCCATCAGGCCGATATGGTCGTCGGTGTAGGCGTCCCACGGCCGGTCGATCTCGAGCGGGCCCGACGACTGGCCGGCATTGGCGTTGCGCAGGTCGGCGCCGATGCAGCGGAAGCCGTCCTTGGCGAATTCCTTCATGGCGTTGAAGGGATGGCTGGTGTCCAGCCCGGCGATCGTCGAGTTGAGCCCGCCGCCCGGAATGACCAGCAGCGGAAAGCCGGAGCCCATTTCTTCGTAGTGGATGCGGACGGGGCCTCTTTCATAGATCGGCATGGCGGTCCTCCTTTTCGGTGACGGTGCCACGCCGTCGCGCACGGCTCAACCCGCGATATCGGCGGGTGCTGTCCGAACGCGGGATGCGAGCGTAGGTCGCCAGACCCTCGTCGCGCACCTGTTCGATCTCGTCGAGACCCTTGCTGCCCCAAATCAAGGCTGAAATCCCCTCCACGCAAGTGCGCATCTTCCTCGCATTGCATTACGTGTGCACTGCTGACAATCTCTGTTTCTGCGAAGTTCCTTTCTTCTGCCCAACGGAGGCTTTGCATGCGACCGGCTTTCGTCCTTCTTGTCCTGCTGATTACTGCGTGCGCCAGTACCACTGGTGATGGCAGGCGTACGGCCAACATCGACAAATCCTACAAGGCTCGCGATGCCTGCCTGGCCCACCATGCATCCGCCGGCACTATCAGCGACTCCGATTCCGACAGTCTCGCTCACGCTATTGCCCTCGCCTGTTCGTCGGAAACCGAGCAACTGGTCGCGACAGCAAATCGCGACGGCGACGCCAGAGTGGCCGCGGCAATCCGGCAGGATTCCAAGTTCAGGGCCAAGGGATATGTCTTGAAGGCGCGCGGGCAGCTCATCTTCTAGCGTCCGCGGTCCGCCAAGAGTTTCTGCGCAGTATGGTGCGCAAAAACTCGAAGGGCTGACCGCGCGCCTAAGTACAACTTGACAATGACTTTAGTATCACTAATATATAACCTGAGGAAAAGCGACGAAACCTGCGGAGAAAATCATGCGAGGCTGGCTATGCCCCCTGGATGGAGCGCACCCTTTGGATCGGACAGGGGTGCATCCCAGGAGCCGATTGGCGTAACGCTTGCGGAAATTGCGGAAAGTTCCACTTAACTCATCCGCCAGGCGCCCGCGACTCTCGCGCCGTGCCCACCAACCGTCGCACCACGTCGAGCTGGATGGTCGCCGCCTCCACCATCTGGGCGATCGGCACCGATTCGTTGGCGGCATGGCCCTGCGCGCCCGATCCGGGACCGAAATTGATGATCTCGATTCCGTCATCGGCGTAATACCGGCCATCGCTGACGCCGGTGGCGTTAAGGAACTTCACCTTGCGGCCGGTCTGCGCCTTGACCGCCGCCTCGAAGGCGCCGACGGCCGCACCGTTCTCGGACGCGAAGAAGCCGTTGGTGCCGGTCAGGAACTCGACCGCGTACAGGGCCTTGGGCTCGCCCACGGCATCGACCACGCGCTTCAGCTCCTTGAAGGCGTCCTTGACCTTCTCGTCGGGCAGCAGGCGGCGGTCGATCTCGACCGTGCAGGCCGAGGGCACGACGTTGGTGTTGTGGCCGCCATGGAACATGCCGATGTTCACCGTCGACTTCATGACGCCCTCGACCCGCCTGGCCAGCGCCTTGTCGTAATGCGCCTGCAGCGCGTCCACCAGGCGCATCATCCGCAGGATGGCATTGTCGCCGGCCGACGGGTTGCCGGCATGGGCAGCCTTGCCCTTCGTGGTGATCCTGGCCCACATCACGCCGCGCTCGGCCACGATCAGGTTGTTCTCGGTCTGCGCGCCCAGGATCAGCGCGTCGGGCCGGACCTTGCCGCTCTTGCGCAGGAACGCCATGCCGTCGGGACCGAGATTCTCCTCGTCGGCCACGAAGGTGAAAATGATCTCGCCCCTGGCCGGCCCGCCACGGCGCGCGATCTCCTCGGCCAGCCAGAGCTGCACCGCCATGCTGCCCTTGCAGTTGCCGGCGCCCAGTCCATGGACCAGCCCGCCCTTGACCAGCGCCTTGAAGGGATCGCTCTTCCAGTTGGCGCGCTCACCCACGCCCACCGTATCGACATGGGCGTTGAAGGCGACGATGGGTCCGCGACCCTTGCCCTTCAACCGGGCGACGACGTTGTCGACGCCCTTGGTCCTGGTTGCGATCTCGACCTTGTAGCCTGCCTTCTTCAACCGCCTGGCCGCATAGGCGCAGATCTCGACCGAGGTGCCGGGCGGGTAGGGGCTGGGCAGCGCGATCAGGTCGGAGAGGATGGCGACGAGGTCGGAGTCGATTTTCTTGGGCACGATGCTTCCTTCAACATAATTGTCATCCCGAGCGCAGCGAGGGACCTTTGCTCGTGGCCTCGAAGGCCCCTCGCTGCGCTCGGGGTGACAGTGGTGGTTTTCGAGCGACAGCGAGGCTCAACGATTCGCCAACTCCACCAGCACCTCGACCAGCACCCTCGCGCCGGCGGCGAGGTCGGCGGGGGTGGCGTTCTCGATCTCGTTGTGGCTGATGCCATGCTCGCAGGGCACGAAGATCATGCCGGCGGGGCAGAGCGTGGCGATGTGCATGGCGTCGTGGCCGGCGCCCGACGGCATGTCCATGTTGCTGAGCGCCAGCGCATCGGCCTTGGCGCGCACCAGGTCGATCACGTGCAGATTGAAGTCGGTCGGCGCCACCGCCGTCACCCGTTCGACCCTGGCGGTGCAAGGCGCCGCGCGGTTGGCCACGATGGCCAAAAGCTTCTTCTCATGCACGTCCAGCACCTCATTCGAGGGATGGCGCATGTCGACCGTGAAGCTCGCCTTGCCCGGCACGGTATTGGGCGAGCCGGGATAGACCTCGACCCGTCCGATGGTGAAGCGCAGCGTGTCGTCCGCATCGGTCGTGGCCTCGTACATCGCCGAGGCGATGCGCGTGGCGGCGGCGAAGGCATCCTTGCGGGCGGCGCGCGGCGTCGTACCGGCATGCGCTTCCTCGCCAAGCGTTTCGACGATGTAACGCCGGCTGCCCTGGATGCCTGTGACCACGCCGATGGTCTTGCGCGCATTCTCCAGCCGCGGACCCTGCTCGATATGGACTTCGACATAGCCATCGAGCGCGAAGCCCGGCTTGCCCTCGCGCATCGGCGCCGGCGCGGCTTTCAGCGTCTCGGCCAGCGCCTCCTTCAGCACGACGCCTTTCCAGTCCTTGACCGTCAGCATGTCGTCGAGCCTGTTGCGGCCGGCGAACACCGCCGAGCCCATGGCGCCGGGCTGGAAGCGCGAGCCTTCCTCGTTGGTCCAAGCGACGGCGATCAGCGGCCGCCTGGTCCTGAGGCCGGCATCCTCCAGCGCTTCGAGCGCCTCGAACGCCGACAGCACGCCATACATGCCGTCGAAGCGACCGCCGGTCGGCTGGCTATCCATGTGTGAGCCGCTCATGACCGGTAGCGCTTTGGGATCGCTGCCCTCGCGCCGCACGAAGAGATTGCCGATGGCGTCGGTGAAGATCGAGAAGCCGCGCGCCGTGGCCCAGGAAGCGAGCAGGTTCCGGGCCGCCGCGTCCTCGGGCGACAGTGCCTGGCGGTTGACGCCGCCCTTCGGCGTGCCGCCCAGCTTCGCCATCTCGGCATGCCGTTGCCACAGACGGTCCTCGCGCACGGCATCGGCTCCGCTCATGTCTCCTCCCCGATCTTGTCGCGCGAGCTATAGCGGCGGCATAGTCGCTCTTCAATCGTCCGCATTTTCGGGGAGCCTCTGCCATGCACAATCATCTCGACCGCAACCTCACAGGCTACGGCGCCGAGACGCCCGACCCGCAATGGCCGGGCGAGGCCCGCATCGCCGTGAGCTTCGTGCTGAACTACGAGGAGGGCGGCGAGAACACCATCCTGAACGGCGACCCTGCCTCCGAGGTTTTCCTGTGCGAGACGCCCGGCGGCACGCCGATCCAGGGCGGCCGCGACCTCTCGATCGAATCGCAGTTCGAGTACGGCAGCCGCGCCGGCTTCTGGCGCATCCTGCGCCTGTTCGGCGAACGCAACATGCGCTTCACCTCATGGGCGGTCGGTCGCGCGCTCGAGCTGAACCCCGCCGCCGGTCAGGCGATGGCCGAGGGCGGCCACGAAGTCGCGAGCCATGGCTGGCGCTGGATCAACTACAAGGATTTCACCCTCGAGCAGGAGCTCGACCACATCAACAAGACGGTGGCGATCATCAAGCAGACCGCCGGCAAGCCGCCGGTCGGCTGGTACACCGGACGCTTCGGCATGCACACGCTGTCGGCCGTCCTCAAGCATGGCGGCTTCCTCTATTCGAGCGATTCCTACAACGACGACCTGCCCTACTGGGTGCGGGTCGACGGCACGCCGCACCTGATCATTCCCTACACCCTGGAAGTGAACGACATGAAGTTCGGCGTGGCACCCGGCTACACGTCGGGCGACGGCTGGCTGCAGGCGATGAAGGACAGTTTCGACGTGCTCTACGCCGAGGGCGCGCGCAGCCCGAAGATGATGTCGATCGGCCTGCACTGCCGGCTGGTCGGCCGGCCGAGCCGCGCCGCGACCCTGGCGCGCTTCCTCGATTACGTCGCGTCAAAGCCCAAGGTCTGGGTCGCCACGCGCGAGGAGATCGCGCGCCACTGGATGAAGGTGCACCCGGCGGCTTAACGCAGCGCCTGCTGGACCCAGCTCTCGATGCCGGCCGCGTTCATCGCGCCGGACTGGCGGGCGACTTCCTTGCCGTGCTTGAAGAGGATCATGGTCGGAATCGCCTGGATGCCGAAGCGGCCGGCCAGCGCCTGTTCGTCCTCGGTGTTGACCTTGGCCAGCCGCACCGTAGGCTCGAGATGGCTGGCGGCCTGCTCGAACTGCGGCGCCATGGCCTTGCACGGCCCGCACCACGGCGCCCAGAAGTCGACGACCAAGGGGATGTCGCTCTTGGCCGCGTGCGTCTCGAAGCTCTGGGCGTTCAGCGCCACCGGATGTCCGCCGAACAGCGGCGATCCGCAGTTGCCGCACTTGCCGCTGGCGCCCGCCGCCAGCTTTTCGCGTGGGGCGCGGTTCAGGGTGTTGCAGTTGGGGCAGGCGACTAAAAGGCTTTCGGCCATGGCGAACCTCGATGATGCCTTTAAGTTGGTTTGGCTTCCGTCAAGCACAAGCCCGTCAGCGCATTTTGCGCTCGGCGATGCGGAAGGCGAATTTGGCCGCGAGCGTCAGGGCGAACAGGGCGATGGCGAACAGGATGGGCAGGAAGGGATCGTGGCTGCGGTCGAAGAGCCAGCCGGCGATGGCGGGCGCCGGCGCTGTCACCACGAAGTAGGCGCTGAAGAAGATGCCCATTCCGAAGGCCCTCTTGTGCGGCGCCATGGCGGCCCCGGTCAGCGCCATGATGAGGCCCGCCGGCGCCATGCCGATCAGGCCGAACAGCAGGCTGAGGGGCACCGCCCAGGCGACATGCGACAAGAGCGCGAGCGAGCCCATCGCGACGCCAATGCACACCGACAGGATGAGATCGGAACGACCGGTGCGGTCGGCGAGCTGCCCGCAGGCGGCGCCCGAGAAGATCATCACCCAGCTCGCGAGGCTGATGATCGACGCTGCCTCGATCATGCCCAGCCCGCCCGCGACCAGCACGCGCGGTGCGAAGCTCAGATAGACGATATAGGCGGCGTTGAAGGCTGCCCACACGAGCGAGGCGATCAGGGTGAGCGTCCATTCGCGCGCGGTGAGCGCAATCGATGCTGCCGGCACCGTCGCTGTCGTCGCCGGCGGCGGACGGTAGGCGGCTGTCAGCAGCAGCGCACCCGCCAGGCAATAGAGCGAGGCTGCGACGAAAGGCATCCTCCAGCCGTAGGTGGCGGCGAGCCAGCTATGGCCGACCTGCCCCATGGCGATGCCGAACGGCCAGCTCATGACCAGCACCGCCATGGCCGTGGCGAGTTCGCGGCCGGCGAACCAGTCGACCACCATCTTGGTGAAGAAGATGGTGGTGACCACGAAGCCCACGCCGCACAGCAGGCGGCCCAGCGCCAGCAGCCCGAAGTCGTCGGCTGCGGCCGCCACGCCGCCGCCCAGCGCCAGAGCGACCAGGCCCGCGGCGACCAGCGCGCGGTCCGAGGCATATCGGCCGGCAAATCCCAGCGGGATGGCGAGCAGCAGGCCCGGTATCATGAACAGGCCGATCAGGGTGCCGATTTGGGTGAAGCTGAGATGCAGGTCCTTGGCGAGCGGATCGGCCACCGAACCCAGGGTCTGGAATTGCAGGCCGAGCCCGACGCGGCTCGCGAACAGCAGTGCAAGGATCGCCCATCGTCGGCCGGAGCCGGCATCGTTCAGCGCTGCTTGCACCATCGCCGGCATCATTCCATGGGCCGATCGGCCTGACAAAGGTAAGCTGGCGGCGGAGGAGCAAGATGAACGCTGCGATCACCGAAGCGCCTACCGGCACGACCATGATCCTGCGCGCCCTGGCGCGTTTTCCCGAACGCACGGCCTTTGCGTGGGACGGCGGCAGCCTCACCTATCGCGCGACCCTCGACCTGATCGGCCGCCTGCAGGCGGCGATGGCGGCGGCCGGTCTCGCCAAGGGCCAGACCGTGGCGTTCCTCAGCGCCAACAGCGCCGAGACCTGGTGCGCCGGCGTGGCGGCGTCGGGCCTCGGCCTGGTCACGACCTGGCTGCATCCGTTGGGCGCGCTGGCCGATCATCTCGACGTCATCGAGGATGCCGGCGCGAGCGCCCTCATCGTCGATCCCAGGACGCATGCGCAGAGGGGCGGCGAGCTCGCCGCGAAGGCGGCCGACCGGTTGGGCGTCGTGCTCACCATGGGTCGCGCGGATTTCGGCCGCGACGTCATGGCCGCTGCCGACAGGATCGGCTCGGCCGCGCCGGTCGATCTCACCCATCCCGACGACTATGCGACCATCAATTACACCGGCGGCACGACCGGCAAGTCCAAGGGCGCCATCCGCCGCCATCGCTCGACCGCGGCCATGACGGTGGCGGTTTCCGCCGACTTCGAGTTTCCCGCCGTGCCGCGCTACCTGGCGGCAGCGCCGATCACCCACGTCGCCGGTACCAAGGTCGTCCCCACGCTGCTGCGCGGCGGTACAGTGCATCTGATGAAGGGCTTCGAACCGGAGAAATTTTTAGCCACCCTCGAGCGCGAGAAGATCAACTTCACCCTCGTGGTGCCGACGATGATCTATGTGCTGCTGGATCATCCCCGGCTCGACAAGACCGATCTCTCCTCGCTCGAGCTCGTCCTCTACGGCGCCTCGCCGATGTCGCCGACTCGACTGGTCGAGGGGCTGGAGCGCATCGGGCCGATCTTCAGCCAGCTCTACGGCCAGACCGAGTGCTATCCGGTGAGCGTGCTGCGCAAGGAAGACCACGATGCCCGGCGCCCCGAGCTGTTCGCCTCCTGCGGCTTTCCCATCGCCTCGTGCAGCGTGAGCCTGCGTGACGAGGACGACAACGAAGTGGAGCCCGGCGAGGCGGGCGAGATCTGCGTGCGCGCCGCGCACGCGATGGAGCAATACTGGAAACGCCCCGAGCAGACGGCCGAGACCTTCAAGGGCGGCTGGCTGCACACCGGCGACATCGCGCGCGCCGACGAGCGCGGCTACCTCTATATCGTCGATCGCAAGAAGGACATGATCGTGAGCGGCGGCTTCAACATCTTCCCGCGCGAGGTGGAGGATGTCCTGTCGTCTCATCCCGACGTCGCCATGGCCGCCGTGATCGGCGTGCCGCACGAGAAGTGGGGCGAGGCCGTCGCTGCGTTGATCGTCGTCAAGGCCGGCACGACTCCGTCCGCCGAGGCGCTGATTCAGCTTGTGAAGGACCGCAAGGGCGGCCCGCACGCGCCCAAGCAGGTCGAGTTCGTCGACGCCCTGCCGCTCACCGCCGTCGGCAAGGTCGACAAGAAGGTGTTACGCGCCAAGTACTGGGCCGGGCAGGCGCGACAGGTGGGATGAACTCATCGCTGGGAGCGCGCCACTCTAGTGGTGAAATCTTCTTTGGCCTCAGCACGAAGATGCGCCACTGGAGTGGCGCGCTCCCAGCGACGCAAGACACTAACCCGGCCGCGGAAAGCTCCGAATTTCTTCCGCGACGTGTGGATACTTTTTCGCCAGCGCCTCGGCGTCGCCCAGCTCGACATCGGGACCGATGATTGCTTTCTCCGATGAACCGTCGAGCCTGAGCAGCAGCAGTTCCAGCGGATCGCCGCGATAATAGTGATATAGCTGGTCGTTACGGATGCGATGCAGCGTCACCGGCGCTTGCAGCGTCACCAGAAAATAAAGTGCCGATCCGATCGGTCGCAGCTTTGTCGCAGCTTCTGCTCGCTGACGTAACTCACGCGCACGAAGCCGCACGTCTGGTTGGACGCGAGCTTTAGAAGTTCGCGCACGCGATCGGCGGAGAGTCCGCCATCCGGAAGTTCATGACGTGTTCCTGATTCAGTCACCGTGTACCTCCACGCGTGCGCGTGCATTTGCGGGGTTTACCTTTTCGTATGAATCATGTGAACAATGGTTGGTTGTGACTGTCCTTCGCTTCGCCCTTCGCCCCAGCCTGATGGCCACCGCTTTTCTCGTGAGCGGATGCCAGCTCGGCACGCAACCGCCGCAGACGGCGGCGATCGCGCCGACGGTCGATCTTCGTCAGAAGGAAATCGAAGAGCGCAAGGACGAGATGGTCCGTCAGCTCGCTCATTGCGAGAGCGGCGGCTCGGGTCCGTCAGAGCGGCCGATCTATGGCGGTCGCGGCGCTTTTGTCGGCCGGCTGCAATTCTCGGTGCAGACCGTGATCAGCTATCAGCGCAAGCGCGACGGCACGGTGCTCAACCGCCAGGAAGCGCTCGACCTCGCCCACGACTACGACCGCGCCGCGGCGCTCGCCAAGTACATGATCTTCGAGCTCGAGGAGCCGTTTCATTGGCCGCTCTGCTCGCGCAAGATCGGCTTGCGCAACGAGATGGCCGCCATCAAGGAAATGACCAACCAGGCAGCGCTCGCGCGCTGACCGGTGCGGCGCTTTTGCGCGCCGCTAATTGAGGTCGGCGCAGAACTCCTGGATGCGCCGGCAGCCCTCGCGCAGGCTCGCCATGTCGGTGGCATAGGAGATGCGGAAGTAGGGGCTCATGCCGTAGGCCGCGCCCTGCACGGTGGCGACGTGCTTCTCCTCCAGCAGCGCCGTCACGAAATCGGTGTCGGTGGCGATCTTGCGGCCGGCCTTGGTGGTCTTGCCGATGCAGCCCGCGATGTTGGGGAAGACATAGAAGGCGCCTTCGGGCTTGTGGCAGGTGATGCCCTTGGCCTCGCGCAGCATGCCCACGACCTCGTCGCGTCGCTTCTGGTAGTCGGCCGCGCGCTCCTTGAGCAGGTCCTGCGGCCCGTTGAGCGCGGCGGTCGCGGCCGCCTGGCTGATCGTCGAGATGCCTGAGCCGATCTGGCCCTGCATGTTGGTCATGGCGGCGATCATCGGCCGCGGACCGCCCGCGAAGCCCACCCGCCAGCCGGTCATGGCATAGGCCTTCGAGGCGCCGTTCACCGTGAGCGTGCGCTCCTTCAGCCGCGGCTCGACCTCGGCGATGGTGCAGAAGCCGAAGCCGTCATAGGTCAGGTGCTCGTAGACATCGTCGGCCATCACCAGCACGTGCGGATGCGCCAGCACGACATCGGCGATCGCGCGCATCTCGGCGCGCGAGCACACGGCGCCGGTCGGATTGTTGGGGAAGTTCAGCACCACCCACTTGGTCTTGGGCGTGATCGCCGCGTCGAGGTCGGGCGCGCGCAGCTTGAACTGGTTGTTCTCCGGGCACGACACCAGCACCGGCTTGGCGCCGGCGATCGTCGCCTGGTCGGCATAGGAGATCCAGCCGGGCGCGGGGATGATCACCTCGTCGCCGTCGTTCACGCTCGCCATCAGCGCGTCGTACATGATCTGCTTGCTGCCGTTACTGACCATGATCTCCTCGAGCGCGTAGTCGAGGTTGTTGTCGCGCTTGAACTTGCGCTGGATCGCCTCCTTCAGAGGCTTCACGCCGTCCTGCGGCGGATACTTGGTGTCGCCGGCGAGGGCTGCCTTGTTGGCCGCCTCGATGGCGTGCAGCGGCGTCGGGAAGTCGGGCTCGCCCGAGGAGAGGCCCACGATCTTGACGCCCTGGGCGCGCAGCTCGCGTACCTTGCGGGTCATGGCGGCTGAGGCGGATATCTTGACGTTCCTGAGACGGTCGGCCACTTCGAACATGATCTTCCTTCACTTCTTCCTGTGTATCGTGAGCGCGATGCCGCCCAGGATGGCCACCGACGACAGCAGCAGCCGCGTGGTGATCGGCTCGGCGAGTAGCACTGCGCCGCCTATCGCCGCAATGGCCGGAACGCTGAGCTGGATTGTCGCCGCAGAGGTTGCCCGGAGCGCCGGCAGGGCGGCGTACCACAGGACATAACCCAGCCCGGAGGTCACGGCGCCCGACAGGACGGCATAAAAGGCGCCCATGCGGTCGACCGTCTCGGGACCGCCCTTCACGGCCAGGGCCGCCAGCAGCAGCGCGGCGGCAAAGGGAACGGTGCGCAGGAAATTGCCGGCGGTCGCCGCCGTCGGGTCGCCGGCGCGACGGCCCAGCAGCGAATAGACGCCCCACGCCGCGCCCGCGCCCAGCATCAGGGCGGCAGCCATTGGCGGCGGCGCGGCGAGGCCCGGCAGCAGCAGGCCTATAAGGCCGGCCAGCGCGATGACGAGGCCCGCCAGGCTCAGACCCCGGATCCTTTCGCCTGTCCACAGCCCGTAACCCATCATGGTGAGCTGCACCGCGCCGAACAGCAGCAGTGCGCCGGTCGCGGCAGTGAGGTCGCGATAGGCGTAGGAGAAGAACACCGCATAGGCGAACAGCATCACGGCCATCGGCCAGCTTCCGCCCGCCGTGGGTCGAACGCCGCGCGTGCGCAGCAGGAGCGCCAGCATCAGGGCGCCCGAGACGAGGCGGATCGCCGTGAAGCTCGCGGCATCGATCGCCGTGTCCTTCAGCGCCACGCGGCACAGCAACGAATTGCTGGCGAAGGCCAGCATCGCAAAGAAAGTGAGCAGGGCGATGCGCAGGCCGGGACTGAGGTCGGACATTCCGGCGTGTCCATATCACGGGCCGGCCGACCGTGCCGCGGCGCTGACGTGCATAAAGCGACGTCATGGCTGGGGGCGCACCACTCCAGTCGCGCGTCCAAAAGAGAATGAGAAGACGCGCGACTGGAGTCGGGCGCGCCCAGCTAGTTGCCCAGCCGATAAAGCTTCATCGCATTGTCGCGCGTCACCTTGCGGCGCGTCTCGGCGCTGACGTCGCTGAGTTCGCGGTGCAGGAACTCCTGCGAGTCCGGCCAGATGCCGTCGGGATGCGGATAGTCCGAGCCCCACATCACATTGTCCTCGCCCAACACGTCGAGCAGGCGGATGCCGACCGGATCGGTCTGGTACGTGGCGTAGCACTGGCGATGCCAGTACTCGCTGGGCTTCATCTTGAGGTCGAGGTCCTTGAACTGGTCCTCCCACTCGAGATCCATGTGCTGCAGGACGTAGGGAATCCAGCCCAGCCCGGCTTCGCCGATCACGATCCTGAGGTTGGGGTAGCGTTCGAGCGCGCCGCTGTACATCAGCGACATCAGCATGTAGCCCATGTGCATCTGGAAGCTGGTGATGTGCGTGGCGGCGGCGCGGCGCTGCACGAACGGCGGCATCTTCGAGGTATCGGGCGATCGTCCGCCGATCGTATGGAAATGCACGGGAATGCCGGTCTCGTGGGCGCACTGCCACAGCGGCTCCCAGAACGGGTCCCACAGCGGCGTCATGTCCGGCCGGTTGGCGACATCGAAGCCGCGCACGCCGCGCTTGGCGTTGCGCATCATCTCGGCGACCGACTCTTCCATGTTGTAGTTGGGGATGTTGGCGAGGCCGACCAGGCGCTCGGGCGCGCCACGGCAGAAGTCGTGAAGCCAGTCGTTGTAGATGCGCAGCATCTCGATCGCGGCTTCGGGGTCGGCCAGCCGGCCGCTCGAGCCCAGCACGCCGTACAGCACCTCGGCCTGCACGCCGTCGCGGTCCTGGTCCTTCAGCCGCAGGTCGACCTCGGTGAGGCGGCGGACGCCCTTCTTGCCGTCGTCGTAGAGGCCGGTCGAGGCCATGCGGTCGGAACGGTGGATGATGCCCGGCACATATTCGCGGCCAGCCGAGCCCATGCCGTTCATCAGGCCGAACTTGGCACCCTTGGCGCTCACCCATTCCGGCCCCTTCGGCCCCTCGACGACGTGGGGCATGCGCTCCTTCATCGCGGCGGAGGCATTGCTGGTGAACAGGTCAGGCGGCAGCCAGATCAGGTCGACATGTCCATCGGCGGAGACGACATCGTACTTCATGGGCGCATTCCTCCCGGGCGAGTGTGCGTCTAGAGTGCGCCGGCTGCCGAACCACTGCAACGGAAAGACGATGAAAGAGTCCGATTGGCTTGCCGAGTTTGCGTCGGCGCTGAATCGCGGCGGCGCCGAGGCCGCCGCCGATCTATTTCACGAGACGAGCTACTGGCGCGACCTGATCGCCTTCACCTGGAACATCGTCACGTTCGAGAGCCGCTCTGCGATTGCTGACATGCTGAAGGCCACGCTTTCCGACGTGCGGCCGGATGCGTTCAAGGCCGACGGCGCGGAAGGCTGGTTCACCTTCGAGACCTCGGTCGGCCGTGGCCGCGGCCATGTGAAGATCAGGGACGGCAAGGCCTTCACGCTGTTCACCGCGCTGATGGAGCTGAAAGGCTTCGAGGAGAAAAGCGGCGAGACGCGCGAGACCGGCGTCGAGCATGGTGCGATCCGCGATCGGCGCACCTGGACCGACCGGCGCCGCGAGGACGCAGTCGAGCTCGGCGTCACGCGCCACCCCTTCGTGCTGGTGGTGGGCGGCGGGCAGGGCGGCATCGGGCTCGGTGCACGGCTGAAGCGCATCGGCGTGCCGGCGCTGATCGTCGATCGCCTGCCGCGTCCCGGCGATGCCTGGCGGCGGCGCTACAAGTCGCTCTGCCTGCACGATCCGGTCTGGTACGACCATCTGCCGTACCTGCCATTTCCCGACCATTGGCCGATCTACACGCCCAAGGACAAGATGGGCGACTGGCTCGAGTCCTACACGAAGATCATGGAGCTCGATTATTGGTCGTCGACGTCCTGCAAGCGCGCGTCATGGGACGAGGCGAAGCAGGAATGGACGGTCGAGGTCGAGCGCGACGGCAAGCCGATGACGCTCCGGCCCAGGCACGTGGTGCTGGCGACCGGCATGTCGGGCTTTCCCGAAGTGCCGCGCTTTCCCGGCGCTGACCGATTCAAGGGCCGGCAGCACCATTCGAGCCAGCACACCGGCGGCGAGGGCTGGGCGGGCAAGCATTGCGTTGTCATCGGCTCCAACAACTCCGCGCACGACATCGCGGCCGACCTCTGGGAGCACGGCGCTGACGTCACCATGATCCAGCGCTCGCCGACGCTGGTCGTGCGCTCCGATACCCTGGCGCGCGCCCGCACGATCTATTCGGAAGCCGCCGTGAAGGCCGGCATCACCACCGACCATGCCGATCTCACCGTGGCGTCGCTGCCCTACGCACTGCAGCCGGCGGCGACGCGGCCGATGGTCGAGCAGCTCAAGAAGGACGACGCTCTGTTTTATGGGCGCCTCGCGGCCGCTGGCTTCATGCTGACGCACGGCGATGATGAATCGGGCATCGGGCCGATGTATGCCCGTCGCGGCTCGGGCTACTACATCGATGTCGGCGCCTCGGAGCTGATCGCCGACGGGCGCATCAAGCTTTGCGCCGGGGTCGAAGTCGATCGACTCACCGAGGACGCGGTCGTGCTCGGCGACGGCCGGGAGCTCAAGGCCGATCTCGTCGTCTATGCCACGGGCTACGGCTCGATGAACCAATGGGCGGCGGCGCTGATTTCGCCTGAGGTCGCCGACAAGGTTGGCAAGGTCTGGGGCCTGGGCTCGCAGACCGCCAAGGACCCCGGACCCTGGGAAGGCGAGCTGCGCAACATGTGGAAGCCCACGGCGCAGGAGGGGCTGTGGTTCCATGGCGGCAACCTCGCCCAGTCGCGGCACTATTCACGTTACGTGGCCCTGCAGCTCAAGGCGCGGCTCGAAGGCATCGCCACGCCGGTGTATGGAAGGCGCCCGGTGCATCATCGGGCGTAGGGAGATCGGCCGGCGTCGCTGCGTATGACGGGAAAAGGGAGAGCCTTCGACTCATGATTGCCGCCATCGTCCGCACCGCCCTTGCCCTTGCGCTGCTGCCCGCGACGGGTTGCTCGTTCTATTTGAGCGAGCCTCGGGTGCCGAAGACCGACTTGCGGGCCTCGCTCAACGGCTCCAATGAAGTGCCGCCGACCCAGAGCCGCGGCAACGGGTATTTCGAGGCGGTCTACCGGCCCTCGACCAAGGTGCTGGAATATCGCCTGAACCTGGTGGGGCTGTCGGGTCCGATCACGATGGGCTATATGCATGGACCCGCCACGCCCGGCGAGAATGCCCAGCAGATCGCGCCCATCAACATTCCGATCTACGACAATACGATCTGGGACGGCGTCACGCTCACCGAGGAACAGGCGGCCGACGTGCTGGCCGGCCGCTGGTACGTCAATGTCATGACCATCGAATATCCCGACGGCGAAATCCGCGGCCAGATCCTGCCGCAAAAGAAATAGAGGGTCGTCATGTGCACGCGCGTTGTCTATCTCGGTGCCGATGGCATCGTCGTCACCGCGCGCAGCATGGATTGGATGGGCGACGTCCATTCCGACCTCTGGGTGTTCGCGCGTGGCCTGAAGCGCAACGGCGCGGCCGGTTCGAAAGCGATCGAATGGACATCCCGCTACGGCAGTGTGGTTACGGCCGCCTTCGATGTCGCATCCGCCGACGGCATGAACGAACGCGGCCTGGTCGCCAACCTGCTCTATCTCGACGACTCGGAATACGTGAAGGCCGCGCCCGACGACAAGCGCAAGCCGCTCGCCATCACGGCATGGGTGCAATACGTGCTCGACAACTACGCGTCGGTCGCCGAGGCCGTCGAGGACCTGCGGAAGGAGCCGTTCTACGTTGTCACGATGATGACGCCCGACGGCCATCCGGGGCAGCTGCACCTGTCGATCTCCGACGAGGCCGGTGATTCGGCGATCTTCGAATATCTCGGCGGCAAGCTCGTGATCCATCACGGCCGGCAGTACCAGGTGATGACCAACGCGCCGGCCTACGACCAGCAGCTCGCGCTCAACGCCTACTGGGAGGCGGTGGGCGGCCGGGCCATGCTGCCCGGCACCTCGCGGCCGGCCGACCGCTTCGTGCGCACGTCCTTCTACGTCAAGGCGGTGAAGCAGACCGCCGACCCGACCGAGGCCGTGGCCACGGCGTTTTCGCTGATCCGCAACGCCTCCGTGCCGCTCGGCGTGACGCCGCCGCCCGGCGCACCCAACGTGGCGGAAACCCTGTGGCGCACCGTCGCCGACCACAGGAACCGCCGCTACTTCTACGAATCGACGCGCAGCCCCAACGTGTTCTGGGTCGACCTGGCCGACCTCGATTTCTCTCCCGCGGCGCCGGCGAGAAAGCTCAAGCTTGCCGACGGTTCGGTATATGCCGGCAACGCCGCAGCCAAGTTCGAGAAGACCGACCCGTTCACATTCCTGCCGGCCGCCGTGAAGTAGCGCTGGGGCGCGCCACTCCAGTGCGGACCGCTACTCAGGGTGAGGTCTTGTATGAGGCGGGCTTGGAGGCCCGAGGCCGCCTCTTACTGCGCCAGCTTTTTGTAGAGTTCGCTGTATCGAGCATGGCTGCGCTGGTAGGCGGCCATGACGTGCGTGCGGGGCGCGCCCGGTCTGTACTTTTGCAGCAGGCCGGTCAGCGCTTCGTTGATCAACGACTGAAGCTGCCGGCCGTCCTTTTCCGCAAGTCGTCGTAGCGCGTTGCGTGTCTTGGCATGGACACGACTCGTAAATTTCTTGCGCATCGCGGCCTCAATCGAACTTGTAGTTCCAGCCGATCCACTTGGCCAAGCCGCGGCCCATCACCTTCTCGAGGTCCTGGCCTTTCAGCCACGGCAGCTCCTCGGTGAACATGGTCACGCACTGGCGATAGGTGCACGGCATTCGCGTGATGTCGGTGCCCCAGAAGAAACGGTCGGGCCCGTAGGCGTCGAAGATGCGCTGCAGCCCGTCATGCAGGTTCTTGAACGGGTAGGGATGCGTGGAATAGCCCGGCGCGCCGGTCGCCTTGACGGCGACGTTGGGCAGCTTGGCGAGCGCGCAAAGCTCGTCGAGATTGCCGAAGGCCTTCTCGTCCTTCTCCAGCCGCAGCAGGCCGCAATGGTCGATGATCAGTTTCAGCCGCGGATGCGCCTCCGCGATCTTCCGGAAGGTCGGCAGGAACAGGCCGGCCATGGTGGCGACGGGGATGCCTTCCTTCTCGGCGGCGGGCCACACCCAGTCGAGCTTGCCTTCGTGCAGGTCCTTCTGCTGGTCGGGATAGAGCAGCGCCCAGCGCAGGCCCATCATGCCGGGCTGGTTGCGCCAGCCGTGGATGCGCTTGCGGCTTTCCGGATCGTCGAGCGGGAACTGGCCCATGACGGCGAAGCGGTCGGGATATTTCTTCGCCGCCTCGAGGGCGAGCTGGTTGGACGTCGGGTCCCAGCTATAGGGCGGATGGATCAGGGCGGCATCGACGCCGGCCTCGTCCATCTCCTTCAGCGCCTCCTCGGCGGTGAATTTCGACACCTTGCGGTGCAGGCCGCTGGGCGGCGTCACGGTCTGTGCCCAGATGTGGATCTGCGCGTCGATGATCTTCATGGCGTTCCTCCTGGCGTGATACTATCAGGCATCCGCGCCCCCGATGGAGCATCCCGATGGTGGCGACCGACAAGTTGTTCGCCGGGTCGATCCCCGAAATCTACGATCGCTTCCTGGTCCCGCTCATCTTCGAGCCTTACGCGGACGATCTTGCCGCTCGGGTTGCCGCGGCTCAACCGCGCGACGTGCTGGAAATCGCCGCGGGAACCGGCGTGCTGACGCGAGCACTCGCATCGCGGCTGGCGCCCTCCGTGCGTATCCTGGCCACCGATCTCAACCAGCCGATGCTCGACCAGGCAGCGAGGCGACAGGCCGAGAGCCGGATCGAGTGGAAACAGGCCGACGCGCTGGTACTGCCGTTCGGCGATGGGAGCTTCGATGTCGTGGCCTGCCAGTTCGGCGTGATGTTCTTTCCCGACAAGGTCCAGGGATACAGGGAGGCGCGCCGGGCCCTGAGGCCGGGCGGACGCTTCCTCTTCAACGTTTGGGGGCCCATCGAGGAGAACGAATTCGCCGACGTGGTGACGGATGCGCTGGCGACAGTATTTCCAAACGATCCACCGCGCTTCATGGCGCGCACGCCGCATGGCCACCATGACGTCGGCCGGATCCGGGAGGAGCTGAAGGATGCGGGCTTCGCCGACATTTCAATCGATGCCGTCGATGCAACAAGCAAAGCTTCCTCACCCCGCCATGCCGCGGTGGGCTTTTGTCAGGGAACGCCGCTGCGCAACGAGATCGAAGCGCGCGATGCGTCACGCCTGGAAGACGCCACCAGCCAGGCGACCGACGCGTTGGCGCGGCGATTCGGCAAGGGCGCCATCGAAGGCCGCATCCGCGCCTTCGTGATCACCGCCTGCCGCTGACTTCTAGTTCGGCGTCGGCGACGCTGGATCGAGCAGCTTTTCGCGCTTGAGCTCGCTCCACAGGTCGGACGGGATCTTGACCGACATGCGCCCCACGTTCTGCTTCACCTCGGCGACGCTGAGCGCCCCCGGGATCACCGCGCAGAGCGCCGGATGAAACAGTGGGAACTGCATCGCCGCCGCGCCCAGCTCGATGCCGTGGCGCTGGCACACCGCCTCGATCTTCTGCGCCTTCTCGACCAGCGGCGCCGGTGCGGCGACATAGTCGTGCGTTGCCCCGGGCTTCACGCCGC
>Ga0193726_1000717_pt1 | contig 31610 bp, 27 predicted proteins | sample H2c1metaG_FD_144928 | JGI IMG/M metagenome (GOLD analysis project Ga0193726, IMG submission 144928) | Soil microbial communities from a riparian zone of the East river system, Colorado, United States - H2c1 | ecosystem: Environmental > Terrestrial > Soil > Riparian zone | place: USA: East River... | reverse complement strand
CGGTACAGGCCGCCGTGATTAAAGGCATCGCGACCGTGAAACGGGCGGGCAAGGCGGCGGGCACGCTTACCTCGGACCGCAAGCTCGCGCACGAGTATCTGCGTCAGGGCGCGCTGTTCGTGGCCGTGGGAGTCGACACAACCCTGCTGGCGGCGTCCGCCCGGGAATTGGCCGCTGAGTTCAAGCCGACAGGGCCGCGTGCACCAGGCTGATTTGCCGCTCAGCCTCGGCGAGAATGGCGCCGCAATCTTCAGGCGTCACTTGCACCGTGAGAAAGGCGTTGATTCCCTCGGTGGCCGTGGCCGCGCGCTCCGGCGATGGTAGACACTCGGCCTGGACGAGACCGGCGATGAGCACGTCGGTCAGCGCCGCTTCGTGCTTCCAGCGACGGTCATGGTCCGTTTGCGCGCCCACGGCCTCGCACATGTCTTCCGCGAAGCCCCAGCTCTCGAGCACCGCCTTGCCGATGGACGCCTGCCAGCCGCTGAGCAAATCCATCGAGGCATTCTCGGCTCCCAGATCCAGCGCCCCGGTCGCCGCACGGGCCATGATGTAGAGACTGCCGATGCCGTGCAGCAGACCCGTGAGGAAGGCCTCATCCGCGTTCATCGGGGTGCGCGCCGCGACGATCCGGCATATCGAGGCAACCGCGATGCTCTTGTTCCACAATTCGGTCAGGGGCGCCGCGATGGACCGCAGCGACGCCTCGTTCTTCATCTGCTGCATGGCATAGGACATCGCCGTGCCATGCACCATGCGGTGTCCGAGCCGCGTGACGGCCGAGCGCAATTCCGTCAGCGGTTTTCCTGAGGTATTGAATGCGGCGGAATTCGCCGTCTGCAATATCCGCGCCGCCAGCCGCGGCTCGGCGCCGACAATGGTGACCACATGCTCGGTGCTGGTGTCGGCATCGGCCAGCGCGGTGCTGATGCGGATGACCACGTCGGGAAAGCACGGCAAGTCAATCGAGCCTTCGGAGACTTCCGCCGCCAAGTTGCGCAGGAACGCGAGCGCGGCCGCGCGTTCCTCGGGCGTCGATTGGGTGCCGGATTCAGGCATTGACCGCGCGACGCTAGAATGAATAGCCCACGGACAAGACCAGCGCCTGCGGTCCGAAACTGATGTGAGTCGTGCGGATCACTCCCGCGGTGTCCGCGGTGAGATCGGTCGTCACTCGCGAGAACGAATACGACCCGTAGAAATTCCAATTGCCCGAAATATGGTAGGCGATGCCGGCGGTAGCGGTGGGTCCCACCGAGGAGGTGAGCGACAGCTTGGTGGGTCCGCCGCTCGCGGCGTTGCCCGCCGCGGTCGAGTTGCGATCATAGAAAGCGGTGTAGTTGACGCCGACTCCAATGTAGGGGCGCCACGTGGAGTTCTCGGGGAGGAACACGTACTCGACCAGCAGCGTCGGCGCCAGCCAGCGCGCCGTGGCGATGACCTGCCCATCATAGGGTACTGAGCCCAACGACGCGGGTCCCTTGCCGACGGTTTTCTGCAGCGGCGGATAGCCGAGCGTCAATTCCGCGTCGAAGTGCGGGGACAGTCGCCGCACATAGGCCAGGTACAAGGTCTCGACATTCTTGGCGTCGATGTTGGCGCCGGGCGGCACGTATGGTCCGGACAGATCATCCGCGCTCACGTGATAGAACACCGAGTACAGGCCGATGCGCGCGCTGTTCGCCGGAACATCATCGGCCAGCGCCGGCAGCGCGCAGTACGCGCTCACCGCCGCCATCACGAGAACGGCGGACGTCGGGCGGATTGAAATTCGCATCATGGCCGGCTCCCCTAGAGTTGGCTGAAGAAGGCGCGCGCGGCCGCGGCGCAGAAGGGCGCCACGGACGAATGGTATCCCTCCACGATCAGCAGCTGCGCCGCCGCCGGCGACAGGCTGCCGCCGGCCGCCGATTCGTAGAAGGCCAGTTGCGCCGCTTGACTGTCCTGGAACCCGGTTTGCACGGCCGCGAACGGCGGCGCGGGAGCGGCGCTCACGTCCAACACGGTGATGAGCCCGGCTTGCACCAGCGGACTCCAAAAGGCCGCCATGGTGCCGGTGTTTACGGAGTAGAACACCGTGGGATCGGCGTCCCCGCCGCACAGCAACGTGGGCGAGCTCGGCGACCAAGCACCATTGCGCAGATCGTTCTTGTAAAACGCCTGACGCAGAGGCTGCGCCGGCATGACGGCCGCCAGCGGCACGCCGGACTGCGGCGCGGGCACGGCGCCATCCGGATTCGCGGCGGCGTCGAGCACGTAGTTCACGCGATAGCTGTTGTTGATCAAGTACGGCGAACCGAATCCCGCGGCGAACAACGGCGTCTGCGCCGTCGGAGGCAGGGGATAGTTGGGGCTGCCGGGCACCGACAGCAACGCCGTCAGTTCGGCCGATAGCACCGGATTGCCGGGCACCGTCACCACCGGCGTGGTGCTGTCGAACAGCGCAGTCTGCGGCAGCAAGCCGCTGCTGAAGATCGTGTCGAGCGGCGTAGCGCTCGGCAGCAGCGTTTCAATACCGCTCACGTAGGTGGCGGAGTACAGGTCGCTCGGCGCCGCGTAGATATTTCCGTAGGCCTTTTGGTAGCTGGTGCTGAGCAGCGGCGAGAATACGGTTGAGCCGAGATCCACGTTGCCGAAGAAGATGGCATCGCCGAAGGCTTCCAGCGCATAGGGTCCGGACATGGGCGCAGCCGCGGTGAGCATCGCACCGCTTTTCTCGAGCGCGCGTTGCGTGGCCATGGCCACGTGGCCGCCCTCGGAATAGCCGGTGACGAACAGCTTGCCGCCGTCGCTGGTCGCAGAACTCAGGGTGTTGGGCAGAGCCGTGCGCGCCGCCGCCAAGATGTCCAGCATTTCTCCGGACTGCTGTTCGGCATTCAGAAAGGGATGGTAGCCCAGGGTCGAGATATCATACCCGGCGTAGTTCGGCGCCACCACGATGTAGCCCTGGGCGGCGAACATGGCCGCAATCAACACACCCTCGGTATTGGCGGGGTTGGTGACATCGGCGATGTTGAGAGTCTTATCGGCGTTCGTGCCGTGCGCATACAGCAGAATCGGACGCGGCCCGGAGCAGGCCGGCGCGGCTCCCGTGGGCACCATCATCGCCCCGGATGACTGGGTCGTTTCGGCCGCGCCGCCGACAGTCCAGAACTTGACGTAGTAAAAGTCCACGCCGCAACTCGGGTCGCCGGTGATCTGCAGCAGCTGCGCGCCGCTGGAGCTTCCGGCAAGCTCTGCCTTGAAGCTCGCGGCATCCAGCGAGGCAATGCGAAAGGGCGGATTCACCGACAGAGTTCCGTGCGCTTCGGAGCTGGCGACCATCGAAGTCCCGCTGCTCGATCCGCAGGCGCACAGCAGCGCCGCCATCACAGCCACACTCAACAATGCCGACAACTTGACCATGGCTCTCTCCCGCGGGCCGCAATACCGCAAAGTCTATCCCAACCACGTCCCGGAGGCACCGGTCGCTGCGCCGCCGCGTCCGGCCAGCCAGGCGTGGATTTGCGTAATGATGGCGAGCGCGATGCCTTCGGGTGTGACCGCACCGATGTCGATGCCGACGGGACCTCGCAGCCGCAGCTTGAGATTCTCGGCATCCGCGCCTAATTCCTGCGCCAGCCGCCCGCGGCGCGCTTCGGGACCCAATAAACCGATGTAGGCCGGAATGCCCGCCTGCGACAATTCACGCAAGTAGGATGCGTCGGACAGCAGATGATGGCTCATGACCACGGCGGCATGGCATTGCTCGAGAGCGACGCTCGAACGCAGCAAGCGCGGATCGCAAAGGCGCACGTCGGCGCCCGGGAAGTCCGCGGCCACCGCGTAAGCCGGGCGATGATCGACGACCGACACGCGCCAGCCCAGCGCGCGCGCCGCGGCCGCCACCGGCTGCGCGTCGGGGCCGGCGCCGCAAATCAGCAAATGCGGAGGCGGCGCGAGGAATTGTACCAGCGCCCGGATGCGGCCGCCGCCGTTGTTCCAATCCATCCCGCGCGTTGCGCGCTCACTGAGCGATTGCGCGGCGGCCTCGAGTGCTATCGGCGGCAGCGGCGGCGCCGCCGGGTAGGTGCCGAGCGGAAGATCCCCGGATTCGTGGATCGAGATCAGCGAGGCCGGCCTGCCGGCCTGCGTGGCGTGCCCGGCTGCCGCCAGCGCCGCCGCCGCCGGGCTGCCGGCATCCGCCGGTTCGAGCAGCACGCGCATGGCGCCCTCGCAACCTGCGCCGATGCCGAACAGGACATCGTCGGGGCCGCGCATGTCGTACTCGACGGCGCGCGGCACGCGGCTGTCCAGCACCTGCCGCGCATGCAGCTTCAGATCCGCCTCGAGGCAACCGCCGCTCAGCAGGCCCAAGTAGCTGCCGTCGCCCATGATGAGCATGCGTGCGCCCGGCTTGCGGTAGGTTGAACCAGCCGTGGCCACCACGGTTGCCAACACGCGCGCCCCGACAAGGACCGGAGCTCTTTCCAGCAGCAATTCGAGACTGGTGTCGAGGCGCACATCGAGCCGGCTGGTGTTCATGTCCCGCATTGTTTCACAGCGGCATCCGACAAGAAACGCCGCGATCCTTCTCCTCCATTGTTAGGGGACGAGCGCGTATAATTCTGCCGTGGACAATGCGCCAAAACCGGATCTCAACGCGGGCGTGCCCTTCGCCGGCATTCCCGACGGCGGGACATTGCTCGGCAGCGCCGGCGGCGAAGACGTGGTGCTGATTCGGCGCGGCGAAGACTTGTTCGCGGTCGGTGCGTACTGCAGCCACTATCATGGACCCCTCGCGCAGGGTCTCGTGGTGGGAGAAACCCTGCGCTGTCCGCTGCACCACGCGTGCTTCAGCCTGCGCACCGGCGAGGCGTTGCGTGCCCCCGCTTTGGATCCGATATCCTGCTGGCGGGTCGAGCGCATCGGCGATACCGTGTTCGTGCGCGGGCAAATGGCCTCGGCGGCCGCGCCGCGCCGCGCGTCAAGCTCGCTGCGCGATGTCGTGATCGTCGGCGGCGGCGCCGCCGGGCTTGCCGCCGCGGATGCATTGCGCCGCGAAGGTTTTGCCGGTGCACTGACCATGATCAGCGCCGATGATTCGCCGCCGTGCGACCGTCCGAATCTATCCAAGGATTTCCTGGCGGGCACGGCGCCGCCGGAGTGGATTCCATTGCGAACTCCGGAGTTCTACGCCGAGCGCAAGATTGATCTCATCCTCAACTCCCGCGTGACCGCGCTTGATGTGGCGCGGCGCCGGGTGGAAATCGGGAGCGGCAAACAGATCGGATTCGATGCCTTGCTGCTCGCCACCGGCGCCGAGCCGGTGCGGCTGGAGATCCCGGGCGCGGCCGAGGGCCAAGTCTGTTATCTACGCACGTTCGCGGACAGCCGCGCCATCGTCGCCAAAGCGGGCGCCGCGCGCAGCGTGGTGGTCGTCGGCGCGAGCTTCATCGGACTGGAGGTGGCCGCCTCGCTGCGCACGCGCGGCATCGAGGTTCACGTGGTCGGTCCCGAAAAGGTGCCCATGGCCCGAATTCTCGGTGAACCCGCGGGTCTTTTCATCCAAGAACTGCACGAGTCGCATGGCGTGCAATTTCATTTGAACAATTCCGTCAGCCGCGTGAATGGCCGCCGGGTTGAATTGAGCGGCGGCGCAACCCTGGACGCGGATTTCCTGGTTGTCGGGGTCGGGGTGCGGCCCGCGGTCGCCCTGGCCGAGAAATCAGGGCTGGCGCTCGACCGCGGCGTGGCGGTGAATGAATATCTCGAGACCAGCGCTCGCGGGATATTCGCTGCCGGCGATATTGCACGCTGGCCGGATCCTCACTCCGGCGAACGAATCCGGGTCGAGCACTGGGTGGTTGCCGAACGCCAGGGACAGGCGGCCGCGAAGAACATGCTCGGAATGGCGCAGAAGTTCGATGCGGTGCCGTTCTTCTGGAGCCAGCACTACGATCTCACGATCAACTATGTGGGCCACGCCGAGCAGTGGGACGCCGCGGCCCTGGAAGGGTCGTTGGCGGCGCGCGATTTCAGCATTTCCTACCGGCGGGCGGGCCGCGTGCTGGCGGTGGCGACGGTTGCGCGCGACGAGCAAAGTTTGAGGGCCGAATTGGCCATGGAATTCGCCGGCTAAAGCGCCCGTCTCGGGCTTTAAATCCGAGTCCTACGGCAGATTGTGCGCCGCATATCGGTTAGTTGCCGTGGCATGAAACATACTGCCCGCACATCATCTTACGCGCGACCGGAATATGTCCAATCGTCTTCAGTTTGCCCGCGGTACCCGGAGCCGCGGGTAAATAATGACCACGCGAGCGCGGATTCGCGCGTGGCTCGTACAACGGACCGTGTGGCTGGCCGCGGGCGCCGTGGCGGTCCTGCTGCTGCTGCTGTTGATGGTCTTGAACCAGCGGCAATGGCAGCGGCGTGCCGCTGCGCTCGAGCACGAAAACTCACAGCTGCAGCTTCAGCAGTTGGCACAAGAAATGACCGCGGATGCGGACACCCTTGCGGTTCGCGCGCGCGATCTGTCGCAATCCGATGCCGTGGCAGAACTGCTGCAAGTCGGCGCGGCAGCTGCGCCGGACCGCGTCCCGCTGTTCAATCTGATCGGCCCCGGCCTGGATTCGGTCGTGGTGGTCTCGTCCGCGCAGACCGTGCGTTTCAGCGCCAAGCGGGTGGGCGGACGATGGAGCGAGGCCGCGCCCGATTCGCGGTTGGTCGGCTTTCTGTCTGCCGCGGCGCTGCAATCGGCGGATGCACCCGAGTCTCTTGGCTTTGCGGACGGGCAATGGTTGGCAGTGCGTCCCATCCTGTCGCACGCCGCTCCGGCCGCCGTGCTCGGCTGGCTGGTCGTGGCGAAAGAGCTGTCGGCGCCCGCGGCTGCCCAGCGGGCCCGGTCCGCGGGCGGTTCACTGGTTGCGCGGCCGTTGCGCGCCTTCGATCGGTCGACGTTGCCGGCGGATGTGTTGCGACCGGCCGCGGCACGCGCGGCACAGGGCTTCGAGGTCACGACCCATGTGTCGCGCGATGACTCGGTCGGCTACGTCGCGTTGCGCGACGGCGGCGGCCGAACGCTTTGGGTCTATCGGCTGGCGCCGGATGCGCTGCGCGACGGCGGCATCGGCATGGGCTATATTTTCGGCGCCCTGGGCTTGTTGTTGGCTGTCGCCGCCGCGTCGCTGCTGGTGTTCAAACAGCATGTGCGCCGGCAGCAATCGGTCGATGCGCGCTACAAGGCCATCATCGATCAGGCCAACGACGGCATCGTCATCGTCGATGCCGAGACCCAGCGGGTGCTGTACACCAACCCCGCGTTTCTCGAACGCCTGGGCTACACCAACATCGAGGCCGAGGCGCTGACATTGCGCGACATCTTTGCGGATGGCGACGCCACCCCGGAGAATGTATTGGCGCGCCTGCGCGAGGCAAGTTGCCAAATGGCGCTCAATTTGCAGCAGCGCTGCAAGAACGGAAGTTTCATCGACACCGAGGTGAGGTGCAACGCGCTCGACGTGGACGGCCGCCACGTCCTCGCCTACGTCACCCATGATGTGTCATTGCGCAGAAAGGTCGAACAGCAGCTCATCGACAATCAAAATCGCCTCGACCGCATGGCCCACCATGATCAGTTGACGGGATTGCCCAACCGACACTACCTGACGGCTTTCCTGCCGGAGGCCATCGCGACGGCCAAAGCGGCGCGCACCATGCTCGGCGTGGTGTTCCTCGATCTGGACCGGTTCAAGCACATCAATGATACCCGCGGCCATGAGACCGGCGACAAGCTGCTCCAGGAGGTCGCCATCCGCCTGCGCGCCGTCGTGCGCGACGCCGACGTGGTCATTCGCATGGGCGGCGATGAGTTCGTGGTGGTCTTTCGCGACGTCAAATCGTACGACGAGGTGACCCAGGGCGCCGGCCGGATCATCGAGACGCTGAACCGGCCCATCGTCATCGATCAGCATCCCCTGCAGACGACCGGCAGCGTCGGCGTCAGCATGTTTCCGCGGGACGGCTCGAACATGGTCGAGTTGCTCAAACACTCGGACACGGCCATGTATCAGGCCAAGGATCGCGGCCGCAACAACGTTCAAATGTTCAGCCACGTCATGAACCGCAAGCTCAAGCACCGCGTCGCCGTCGAAGCGTCCCTGCGTGAGGCGTTGCGGCTCAAGCAACTCGACGTGCACTACCAGCCCTTCATCAATTTGCTGACGCGTAAAGTCGTCGGACTCGAGGCGCTCATGCGCTGGCACCATCCGGTGCACGGCATGGTGCCCGCCGATCAGTTCATCCCGGTGGCCGAAGAGACCGGCCTGATCGTCCCGATGGGCAATTTCGTGCTGCACCGGACGCTGCAAAACATGAGCGCGTGGCGCAAGGCCGGCGTGCCGCTCGTGCCCATGTCGCTGAACATCGCGCCGGCGCAGCTGCAGCGCGGTGAATTGCAGACCACGATCGCCACGCTGCTCAAGACCCACGGTCTGCGGGCCGACATGCTGCAGCTGGAAATGACGGAACGGGCGATGTTCGATTCGCGCGCGCCCGCGGGCGACAACCGGCAGGACAGCATGGCGCGCCTGCGCGACATGGGCATCAAGATCTCGATCGATGATTTCGGGACCGGCTACTCGAGTTTGAGCTATCTCAAACACTGGCGCGTCGACTCACTGAAAATCGACCGCAGTTTCGTCCGCGATCTGGTCACCGATTCGAGCGATCTGGCGATCGTGAGCGCCATCATAGCGATCGCGCGTCATCTCAACATTCAGGTGATCGCCGAAGGCATCGAGGCCTATCAGCAGGCGGAGATCCTGCGGCGGCTCGGCTGCGCGGTGGGGCAGGGATTCCTGTTCGCACGGCCCATGCCCGCCGAGCAGTGCCTCGAATTGCTCGGCGACAACGCCGAGCCCGAGAAGGCGGAGGAAGAGGACATGTTGGCCGTATTCAGCGCCGGACGCGGCTAGGCTCCTAAAAGGGTGCGAGCCGGTCGACGGCCTTCATCATCAGCGTCGTCGGCTCCTCGCTGTGCTGCTCCTCCTTCGGCATCGGCCACGCCTTGGTCAGCCGCATCGAAATGACATGGTTCGGATACAGGGTGACGACATTCCCGGTGGAGCCGCGCATGGTCGGCAGATAGATCCGCTTGCCGGTGCGATCGGCGACGTAGGGATAGTAGTGAAATCCCATCTTGTACAGCAATTCCTTCGCATCGCCGTCCGGCGGCAGCCGTCGATCCGCCGCCATGTCGGTGTTCTGGCGGATCGTGTTCTCGGTTGAGAAGATGCCGGCGGTGAGCTTGGGGTCGAGGATCTGGCGGCCGCCGTGCGCGCCTCCGTCCTCATACAACACGGCGATCTTGGCCAGATCATCGAGCGTCGGGTAGTAGCCCGCGCACAACCACGCCAGTCCCAGCTTGCCGTCGGGTTCCCGGGTTCTGACGATGGGGGCGTGATGTATGCCGATGGGCTCGAACACTTCGGCGCGCAGCATGTTCCAAATGTCCGCATCCGGGCCTTTGACGGACTTCAAGAAGCCGTCGAGCGCGGCGCCCAGCAAATAGAAATCATGATCGCGATAGCGCATCACGGTTCCCGGGTCCCAGGGATACGGCAGATTGTGCGCATCGATCTCGCGCATTTTGTCGGCCTTGGAGGGCGCCAAGTACCACTCGTCGTAGTGCGGATCGACGTAGCCATCCTCCGTGTTGTTGGGGTTGGTCCGAAGGCTGCCGGCCCCGCCCATGCCGGTGGACATGTCGGCTGCATCGATGAAGCGCACGCGCCGATATTTTGGATCGGCGACCTGCACGTAATCACCGATTTTCAGATTGAGCACGAAGGGCCCGTAAACTTGCGCGAGGCGCAGCAGCGCCAGAGGCACGCCGACGCTCTTGAGAATGGAGCGCGGGCCGAAACGCATTTCAAGCGGGTAGGGGTAGGGACCGTAGGGTGTTGCTGCCTCGCTGTAGTACAAAGTGCCGTTGCGCACGATGGCCGTCATCACCACCCATTTGGGCGCCAGCGGAGCGCCGAAGCCGTCGAGCGCGCCGGGCGGGGCGGTCTTGACCAATTCGCTCCACGGGCGTGCCGGCATCCGATCGGCGAGCTCCGCGGCAGCGGCATCGCGCTGCGCCCCGGGATCGCCCGCCGGCGCAAAACTCGCGGGAGCCAGCCCCCAGGCGACGAAGTGCTGGGCGATGAGGTAGGGCGTGGTTTGCTGAATGAATTGGAATCGCAGGCCGGTCACTTCGCCGCGGCGGTACAGAAAGCTGGCGAGCCCTTGATGCGCGTGATTCTCCGTGTCGTTCACCAGCATGATGGGGAAGGCCGCACGCGACCACTCGCCGTCGCCTTTCTCCTTCCAAATGCGGCCAAACTGCGGAATCACCCGCCAGTAGCTCGGCACTTTCGCGCGCTGCGACTCCTGCACCATGTCGCCGCGCTCCACCGGCACCAAAACATCGCCCATGCTGAAAAATCCGAGTTTGACGCCGGGAAACAAGCGGACGTCGCGTCCGTCGATCAGCGGTTTTTCCAGTGCCGGCAGCGTGCGCATGGTGTTTTGCGCAAGCTCGAGCACCCCGGAAAACGGTTCGGCGTGACCCGCATCGGCCGCCGGTATGTAGGCCGCGTTGGCCACGGGCGCGTCCCTGGCCCGGCCGGCATGCATCAGCGTTGCCGGCAGCAGTTGGTCGGCGGGGCCGGCCCAAAGCGGAGTGCGAGATGCCAATACGAGGAGCAACAAAGCGATGACCGCGCTCTTTGGGCGCTTCGACATGAGTTCCCCCTGGGCAACGAAGGCCGTCGATTGTGACAACATCGGCGCGCCGACTCAACCTCCGGCGCCGGGGGACGCCGATCTTAGGTACCCATCGCGTGCTCTTCGGCAATGCTGCCGCTCAACGACAGTGCTTGCGCGCGCGTCGGACTGTCGCGCACCCAGCGCGCGCGCGGCGGCAGCGGTTGATCGTCGAGCAGCGCGAGCAGGCTGGCATTGGTTACCTCGACCGAATCGAACGGAGTGCCGTGGCGTGAGCCGCGCACGACGACGATGTCGGCCTTGAGCTTCGCCGCCAGCTCGCGCTTTTCGGCGAGCGGGGTGAAATCGTGTTCGGCCGCAATCAACAGCACGCGGCTGGACAATCGGTCGAGCCGGTCGATGATGGCCCAGCGCGCCAAGGCAAGTCCCATGCCGAGATAGCAACTGGCGGGGACTGCTCCGACCACCGCGGCCGCGTGCCGGCGCATGGACGCCTGCCATGGTTCCGGGAACAGCCGCGCCGCCAGCAGCCAGGCCGCCCGCCGCATGCCCAGCAACCGCACCAGCGTGGCCGATACATGCGTCTCCATCCATTTGCGCCAATCATCCGGCCGATAGGTCGCCAAGCTATTGATGAGTGCGAGGCGCGGGACATTCGCCGGGCGCTGCGCCGCCATTTCGAGCGCGACCGCGCCGCCGAGGGAAAATCCGATGATATTGGTGTGCGGCACGCCGAGATGATCGAGCAAAGACCACAGCGCAGCCGCGAAACCCGCGATGGTGTAATTGTCCGTGGGCGGCAGGCTATGCCCGCTTCCCGGCAGATCCGGGACGATCACGCGAAATCGTTTTTCGAACGCTGCCACCTGGAATGCCCAGTCCGCGCCGCTGCCGCCCAACCCATGAATCAATAGTAACGGTTCACCTGTTCCGCGTACCAGGTAATGCAGCGAAGATCCTTCGTTGCAAAAAAACGGCATCTACCACTCCTCACGCCCCGTACTAAAGCCCCTAAGCCCACCCAGAATCTAGCGCCGTGGCGCCGGCTTTGCGCCCGGCGGGCTGCTCGATGCCGTGTATTGGAAACGCCGAATATCCTGTAGGCCTGCACTGACCTGTTCACCGCCAAACTCAACGCCGGGTGCCCCGCCGCGGGCAAATCCCCGGGGATATATCTCTGAAAACGTCGAGGACGTTTTGACGCCAGACGTTGTGACGTCCGACGGCAAAACGTCGCCGGCTTTTTACGGAATAGGAGTACGGTCCGGCCCGAAGGGATGCGCACCTATGGCAAATCGCAGGCCACGCCGCATTCCCTGGTAGCATGAACGGTTCATATCGGCGAAGCGACGAGGGGATGAGGTGAGTTGGCGAACTTGGGGGGCCTTTGCCGCGCTGGGAATCATCTGGGGGCTGCCGTACTTCTTCATCAAATTGTCGGTGCAGGAAGTGTCGCCCGTGGTGGTGGCATTCGGACGGGTGGCGCTCGGCACCATGATACTGTTGCCGATTGCCTGGCGGCGCGGCGCGCTGCATTTGCTGGGGGCGCACAAGGCGGCCATCTTCGCGTTCGCCATGGTGGAGTTCGCCCTTCCGTTCTCGCTGATCTCCATCGGCGAACGCTGGATCAGTTCCTCCGTCACCGGCATGCTGATCGCCATGGTGCCGCTGTCGGTCGCGCTGCTGCAGCGATTCTTCGGAGTGCACGAGCGCCTGGGATGGTGGCGCATCCTGGGTCTGGGCCTCGGCTTTGTCGGCGTCGCGGCGCTGCTCGGATTCGGCACCATCTCAGGTCCTCTGGGCTGGGCCGGCGTGGCCTGTATGCTGGTGTCGACGTTGGGGTATGCCAGCGGTCCTCTGATCATTCAGCGGCATCTGGGCGGGCTGGACCCCTATGGGCCGCTTGCCGCCAGCCTCGCCGTCGCGACCCTGGTGCTGCTCATTCCGGCCGCCGTCAATTTGCCCGTGAGGATGCCGTCGGCGACCGCGCTTGCATCCATCGCCATTCTCGGCGTGGTGTGCACGTCGCTGGCGATGCTGTTCATGTTCTATCTGGTGAATCACGCGGGCGCATCGCGCGCCGCAGTGATCACCTACATCAATCCCGCCGTGGCCGCCTTGCTCGGGGTGTGGCTGCTGCACGAGCGTTTGGGGGCGGGCGGAATTCTCGCCTTCATGCTCATTCTGCTCGGCTCGTGGCTGGCGACTCGCGGTGCAGCCGCGCAGCACGGGCGCAGCGCCGGTGCGCCGGTCTAGGCGGCCGGAGTTGCATGCCGCCAGACGACGTAGGTCTTGCGCAGCGTCTCGTGAATTGTCCAGATGCCGCGGCTGAAGGGAGGGAAATACGCGCAGTCGCCGGCCGCGAACTCCAGCACTTGGCCGTCGTCCGCGTGGAAGGTGGCGCGTCCCGCGATGAAGTGGCTGAACTCCGCGTCCATGACGGCGCGCCTGAACTGTCCCGGAGTCGACTCCCAGGTGCCGGTCTCGACGCTGCCGTCGGGCGCAACGAAGCCGTCCCGCTTCGACAATTTCACCGCTGCGCCTCCCGACGGATTCGGCGGACTTCCCGCGGGACTCAGCATGTCCGCGCCGAAGCGGGCAGGTGACTTGATATGATTGATGCTCATGTGATCGTCGTCCATTGGCTGCGTGTTGCGCCCTTATGATGCCATACAAGATCTCGGTGACGCCGCTGTGGATGCGCTGACCCGCGGCGGCCGGGCGCTCCACCCTGGTGCTCGACGCCGGCGAATTGGGCGCGGGCTGCTCCAGCCGCAATGGCGGCCAGGTCGCGTACAGCATCAAGCCCACGTTCAGCTCGCTGAAGGGGAAGTTCGGCGCCGACACCGCCTTTCGGATTTGCCGCGAGGGACACGACGCGGTGGCCTATTTGCGGACGTTCGCCGCCCGGGCCGATTGCGGCTGGCGCGACGATGGCTGCTTCTTCGGAGCGCACACGGCGCGCCATTTCGCCGCCATGGTGCGCGACGCCGAGAATCAAACGCCGGGACTCACGCAGCGGATCGACATCGTCTCCAAAGCCGATCAGCACCGCGAAATCGACACCGACTTCTACCACGGCGGCTGCGTGTATCCCGACGACGCGTCGGTCGACCCCACGCGGCTGCTGCTGGCGCTGCTGCGCCGTGCCGCGGACAGCGGAGCCTCGGTCGTGGACCGCTGCGCGGTCAGCGCGGTCCAATCCACCCGCGATGGTTTTGCAGCCTCGACGCCGCGCGGCATCGTTCAGGCGCGGCAGGTGTTGATTGCCACCAATGGTTATTCGGGATCGCTGTCGCCGTGGCTGCGGCGCCGGGTCATCCCCATCGGCAGCTACCAGATCGCCACCGAGCCCTTGGGCCGCGAACGCGTTCGAGCGCTGATTCCCCGCGGGCGAAACATCGTGGATTCGCGGCGAGTGGTGGTGTATTTCAGGCCGTCGGCGGATGGCGAACGCATCATATTCGGCGGCCGTGCCGCATTGGCCGAGCAGGATCCCCTGGCGTGCGTGCCGCGCCTGCGGCAGATGATGGCGCGGATATTTCCGCAATTGCATTCGGTCGGCGTGAGTCATGCGTGGGTCGGCTGGGTGGCCTACACCTTCGACACCTTGCCCCACCTCGGCCGGCATGAAGGCATGTACTACTGCATGGGCTATTGCGGCCAGGGGGTGCCGATGGCGCCCTATTTCGGCATGCGCATCGGACAACAAATGCTGGGACTGAAGGAGGGCGGCACCGCTCTCGACGGCTTGCCTTTTCCGTCGCGGCCCTACTATCGGGCGAAACCCTGGTTTCTCGCGCCGTCGGTATTCGTCTACCGCGCGATCGATGCCCTGGGATGGTGAGCCGCCGTGAAGCGCAGTAGCTACGCCGCGTTGCCGGAACGCTTCTTCGCGCAAATCGCTCCGACCCCGGTGGCGGCGCCGCGCCTGCTGACCTTCAATCAGGCGTTGGCGGAGGAATTGCGGCTCGACTGCGGCGGTCTCGGCGCCGAGGCCTTGGCGGGGCGGTACTCCGGCAATGTGGTGCCGCCGGAATTGACGCCGATCGCCATGGCCTACGCCGGCCATCAATTCGGGCATTTCGTGCCGCAGCTCGGCGACGGCCGCGCCATTTTGCTCGGCGAATCGGTCGACCGCGCCGGGCGGCGCCGCGACATCCAATTGAAGGGCTCCGGGCGCACGCCTTATTCGCGCGGCGGCGATGGACGCGCGGCGCTCGGACCGGTGTTGCGTGAATATCTGGTGAGCGAGGCCATGCACGCGCTCGGGATTCCCACGACGCGCTCGCTGGCGGCGGTTGCCACCGGCGAGCCGGTGTTTCGCGACGGAGGGGCGCTGCCCGGGGCGATTCTGACGCGGGTGGCCGCGAGCCTGGTGCGCGTCGGCACGTTTCAATATTTCGCCGCGCGCAACGACGTGGACGGCGTCCGCCGGCTCGCCGACTACGTGGTGGAGCGCCACTATCCGCAGGCCGCGGGCAATGAACGGCCGTATCTGGCGCTGCTGCGGGCGGTCATTCGGGCGCAAGCGTCGCTGATCGCGAGCTGGATGCAGGTGGGCTTCATCCACGGCGTGATGAATACCGACAATATGGCGGTCTCGGGAGAGACCATCGATTTCGGTCCCTGTGCCTTCATGGACTCCTACGATTCGGCGGCGGTGTTCAGTTCCATCGACCACCACGGCCGCTATGCCTACGGCAATCAGCCGCACGCCGGCGCATGGAATCTCGCGCGCTTCGCGGAAACGCTGCTGCCCGTCATCGATCCGCAACTCGATCGGGCGGTGGAACTCGCCACCGAGGAAGTGGCGGCATTTTCCGCCCGTTTCGCGGAGGCTTATCTTACGGGCTGGCGCCGCAAGCTGGGCCTGTCGGCGCCGGAAGATGGCGATGCCGCGCTCGCCGCCGATTTGCTCGAGGCGATGCAGCGCGATCAAGCCGATTTCACCCTGACTTTCCGCCGGCTGTGCGACGCCGCGGAGAGCACGGACACGGCCGCGGCGGACGCCGCTGCGCCGCTGTGTTCCTTGTTCGCGAACCCGCAGGATTGCGCCGCATGGACGCAGCGGTGGCGGGCACGTCTCGGCCGAGAGCCCGTGGGTATGGAGCCGGCCGCTCGCGCCGCGGCCATGCGCCGGGTGAACCCCGCGTTCATACCACGCAACCACCGTATCGAAGCGGTCATCAATGCCGCCATCGATGGCCAAGACTTCAGTCTCTTCGAGGAAATGTCGGCCGTGCTTGCGCGGCCGTACCTAGAGCAGCCGGAATTCGCGCCCTATGCCGATCCGCCGCAGCCCGGCGAAAAGGTACTCGCGACTTTTTGCGGAACGTGAGCGGTGCTCACGGGCTCGATCGCGGCGGGAATCCCAGCCGCTCGCGGGTCTGTGCCGCGCTGAGCACGCGTACTCCCAGAAGTTCGACGATGCTGCGGGCGCGTTCGACCAGTTGTGCGTTGGTGGCCTGAATGCCCTTGTCGAGGTAGAGATTGTCCTCGAGCCCGACCCGCACATTGCCGCCGAGCAGCACCGACTGAGCGACCATCGGCATCTGCATGCGGCCGAGGCCAAAGGCCGACCAGAGAGATCCGGGCGGCAGCGCATCACGCATGGCTTGCATGGCCTCGGAAGATGCCGGCGCGCCGTACTTGATGCCGAGGCACAGCTGAAACAACGGAGGCTGATCGATCAGCCCTTCCGCCAGCAGCTGTTTCGCGAGTTCGATATGGCCCAGCTCGAACACCTCCAACTCGGGACGCACCCCCCGCTGCCGGTAGGCGCGCGCCATGGTGCGCAGATATCCCGGAGTAGTGCCGTACAGCAGCTCATCGAAATTCAGCGATCCGCAGTCCAGGCTGCCGATCTCGGGCAACAAGTCGAGTATGTGCGCCATGCGTTCGCGCGGACCGACGAAATCCGTGCCGGGGCGCAGGGCGAGGGGGGCCTCGTCCGGCCCGAGCATGATATCGCCGCCCATGCCGCCGGTGAGGTTCAGAATCACGTCGCGGCTGCGGCTGCGGATTTTCTCCACCACCTCGCGGAACAGACCGCGATCCCGGCTCGCCAGACCGGTTTGAGGATCGCGCACATGAAGATGAACGATGGCGGCACCGGCTCCATGCGCCGCCAAGGCGGAGGCCGCGATCTGCTCCGGCGTGACGGGCACATGGGGGTTCTTGCGCGCGGAATCGGCCGATCCCGTCACGGCGCAGGTAATGAAGGTTTCAGAGGCCAACATGGCGCGAATAAGCTCGTAATATAGGGTTGAACATAAAGGTCGGTTCCGTTGCAATCTTCCGGGGGGCGCACCGGTCCTATTGGTTGGAGCGTACAACAAATGACTGTCGTGTTATTGGTGTTTCTGGGCGGCGTGCTGACCATATTGAGTCCGTGCATCCTCCCCGTGCTGCCCTTCGTCTTCGCCCGATCCGAGCAAAGATTTCTGACCAACGGTCTGCCGCTGCTGGCCGGAATGGCGGTCACTTTCGCCGGCATTGCGACCCTCGCCGCGGTGGGCGGCGCTTGGGCGGTTCGAGTGAATCAGTATGGGCGGATCTTCGCGCTGGTATTGCTGAGTGCATTCGCGGCCACTCTGTTGTCGCGGCGGTTGGCGGATTGGCTCACGCGCCCGCTGGTGGCGGCGGGTGATCGATTGCTGCGAACCGCATCGGGCGGCACCGCGAATCTCGGCCCCGTACACGCGGCGCTGCTCGGAATAGCGACCGGCTTGTTGTGGGCGCCCTGCGCCGGTCCGATTTTGGGATTGGTGCTCACCGGCGCCGCCATTTCGGGACCGAACACTCGCACGACCTTGCTGCTGTTCGCCTACGCCGCGGGCGCGGCGACGTCGCTGGCCGTGGCGATACTCGCGGGCGGGCGAGTATTCGCCGCCCTGAAGAAATCCCTGGGCGCGGGCGAATGGATACGGCGAGTGCTGGGTGCCGTCGTGCTGCTGGCGGTACTCGCGATCGCCTTTGGTTGGGACAGCAGCGTCCTTACCCGCTGGTCGCTGGCCGGAACCAATCGGCTGGAACAGTCGCTCATCAACGGCATCGATCCGGCCGCCTCGCCCCAGAGCTCCGCCATGGCCATGAGCGATTCAATGTCCGGCGGGCGCATGATGATGCAGGCCGGCAATACACCTACGGGGCTGCCCAACGAAGGGGAAATGCCTGCCTTGGACGGCGCCACCGCCTGGTTGAATTCCGCGCCGCTGACTCCGCAAGAGTTGCACGGCAAGGTGGTGCTGGTGGATTTCTGGACCTACTCCTGCATCAATTGTCTGCGTGCGCTGCCCTATGTCTTGGGATGGTACGAGAAGTACAAGGATCATGGGCTGGTGGTCATCGGCGTTCACGCACCGGAATTTGCCTTCGAGAAAGACATCGTCAACGTGCGGCGGGCCGTCGCCAGCCTGCATATCGACTATCCGGTGGCCTTGGATGACAACTTCGCGATTTGGCAGGGCTTCAACAATCAGTTCTGGCCTGCGCACTATTTCATCGATGCGCAGGGCCGCATTCGCGGCCATCACTTCGGCGAGGGCAACTACGAGGAATCCGAGCAACTCATCCGCCGTTTGTTGATCGACGCCGGCCATGCCGATTTGCCGCCCGCGGGCATCGACGCGGCGAGCGTCACCGGCGCACAGGCGGCACCCGATGAAGCGCATGATCAGTCGCCTGAGACTTACATAGGCTACCGCCGCGCAGACAATTTCAGTTCATCCGGCGGCTTTGCGCAGGATCGCCCCAAGAACTACGCCGCGCCCGATACGCTGGCGCTGAATCATTGGGCGTTGGCGGGAAGCTGGTCGGTGGACCCTGAGAAGGCCGTGTTGCGTGCCGCACGCGGGAAAATCGTCTTTCGCTTCTATGCGCGCGATCTGCACCTCGTCGTCGGTCCGGGAAGCGGCGGCAAGCCGGTGCGCTTTCGGGTGCTGCTGGATGGTGCGGCGCCCGCCGCCAACCACGGAACGGACACCGATGCCGGCGGCCAGGGCGTCATCGGCGAGCAGCGCTTGTACCAGCTCATTCGACAGACGGGCGATGTGCGCGAGCACGTCTTTTCGATCGAATTTCTCGACGACGGGGTTGAGGCGTATTCTTTTACATTCGGTTGAGGTGGGTAATGTCATTCAACAAAACGGCGAGCCGCCGTATGTTCATCGCTGAACTCTGCGGTCTGGCCGCCGCCGGGCTCATCCGCCCATCGTGGGCGGCGACCCTGTCGGCGCCGATGTCGGCGCCGGCCGCGGCGGCCGCGGCGGGCGAGGTGCCGATCGAAATGTTTTCCCCGGGCGGCAAGAGTCTGGGGCTGGTCCGTGTGGCCAAGATCGTGAAGAGCGACGCCGAATGGCGGGCGCAATTGTCGCCGGCGGCCTTTGCCGTCACGCGCCAGGAAGGCACTGAGCGGGCGTTCTCGGGCGAGTATGCCGGCAATCACGCAGACGGCATTTATCACTGTATTTGCTGCGGCACCGCGCTCTATGATTCGAAGACCAAGTATGAGTCCGGCACCGGATGGCCGAGCTTCTGGCAGCCGATTTCGCCGGCAAACGTTGCGAAGAGCGGCGATCGCAGTTTCGGCATGCAGCGCGACGCGATTTCTTGCCGCCGCTGCGATGCGCATTTGGGGCACGTGTTTGACGACGGACCGCGGCCGACCGGACTGCGCTACTGCATGAACTCGGTTGCACTGCACTTCATCGCGCGCGCCTGAAGGATTGATTCACACTCTTGGGAGTCACTATGTCATTTCTAAAATCGAGAACCCCCGTGTGGGTTGCCCTGTGCTTCGCAGTAGGCCTAGTCGGCATCGCCCTGTGGCGAGCGCCGCTGCGGGGAGCGGAGGCGCCGGTGATCATTGCGCCGCCGGCGCTCGACAATCCAAAAGCACCGGGGCCGCCGCAGACCGCGGTGCTGGCGGGCGGCTGCTTCTGGGGGGTCCAGGGAGTATTCGAACACGTTCGCGGCGTCCAAAAAGTGACCGCCGGCTATGCCGGCGGCGACAAGGCGGGCGCCGACTATGAAACCGTGAGTTCCGGAACCACGGGCCACGCGGAGTCGGTCAAAATAGTCTTCGACCCGGCTCAAGTGTCCTACGGCCAATTGCTGCAGGTGGCGTTTTCGGTGGTGCATGATCCGACGCAGCTCAACCGGCAGGGCCCGGACGTCGGCAGTCAGTACCGCTCCGCTGTGTTCTACGCCGACGATGCGCAGAAGAAGATTGCCGAGGCCTATATCAGCCAGCTGGAGAAGGCGCACGCCTATGCGCGGCCCATCGTCACGCGCGTGGATCCCCTGAAGGGTTTCTACGCCGCGGAGGACTATCATCAGGATTACCTGTATCACAATCCCAACGTCCCTTACATCGCCACGTTCGATATCCCCAAGGTGGAGAATTTCAAACGCACCTTTCCGGAGCTGTACAGCGGCCGGCCGGTGCTGGCACGCAACTGAAAACAATCATGAAAAAAGTATTGCTGCTTTGTGTGTGGCTGTTCGCGTTGCCGGCCGCGGCAGCGGAGGTGGAGCGGGCGCCGATCACCGTGTTCGCGGCGGCGTCGCTGACCAATGCGCTGCAGGATCTGGGCGACGCCTTCACCAAGGAGACGTCGATTCCCGTTAGATTTTCTTTCGCCGCAAGCTCGGCGCTGGCGCGCCAAATCGAGAATGGCGCACCCGCGGACGTGTTCTTCTCGGCGGACTTGGAGTGGATGGACTATTTACAATCGCGCAACTTGATACAGCGCGACACGCGGCGCGACATCCTGGTCAATCGTCTGGTCCTGATCGCACCCTCCGACAGCCGCATCAAACTGAAAATCGAACCGCATTTTGCCCTGGCTGCGGCGCTGGACAGAGGCCGCCTGGCGACCGGCGACCCCGACTCGGTGCCGGTGGGCCGCTATGCGCGCGAAGCGTTAACCACGCTCGGCGTGTGGAACGACGTAGCGCCGCGTCTGGTGCGGGCAGACAGCGTGCGCTCGGCGCTGGCATTCGTGGATCGCGGCGAGGCGCAACTCGGCATCGTCTATGAGACCGATGCCCTGATCGACAAGCAAGTGCGGGTGGTGGATGTCTTTCCCGCCGACAGCCACTTGCCGATCATCTATCCCATTGCGCTGACCCGCGCGGCAAAAACCGACGCGGCCCGTTTTGTCGAGTACATCCGCGGGCCCGCGGGGCAGTTGGCATTCAAGTCCTACGGCTTCGTGCCTCTGCACTGAAACTACTGACTGCGGTGACTCAAGGCCCAGATGTATGCCGCCACCGCCGACACCTGGTCGGCGCTTAGTGCGGCACCTCCCTTGGGAGGCATTGGGCTGCGGTATTGCTTGGGCTGCATCACGCCCTCGGTAATGGTCTTGGCGATGCCGGCGTAGCTGCCGTCGCTCCATAGCCAGTTCTTGCCGGTCAAATCCGGCCCCAGGGTGGTGCCTGTCGCCGCCGCACCGTGGCAGCCTGTGCACGCGGCCCCGCCGACCTCACCGTGATAGATCTTATCGCCCAGGGCAACCATCTCTTTGGTGGCTCCTTTGGCGACGGGGAGAGCTGCCGTGATGCGCGCGGAGTCGGCAGCCGCGTTGGCGGCTGCACCGGCATCGGGATGGATGCCCTCGGGCGGCAATGCACCGGCGACGCTGACATCGCCGGCGGCCGCAGTTGCGCTGGGGCAGGCCGTGATCTGAGGATCGCCGCCGCCCGCGGGGTCTCCGTGGTAGACGATTTTGTAAATTCTTCCCCGCACATCGTCCGAAACATACAGGGACCCGTCCGGTCCCACCGCGATGCCCGTCGGGCGATGCTGGGCCTTGTCCGGCGACTTCTCCGATCCCGCAAAGCCGTCGGCGAACACCTCGCATTTGCCGCCCGCGCGATCGCCGGTGAGCGGTTGATAAACTACGTTGTAGCCGCTTTGCGGATACGGCGCCCGATTCCACGATCCATGGAACGCGATGAACACGCCATTGCGGTAGCGGGCGGGAAATTGGTCCTTGTCATAGAAGGCCATGCCATCCGGCGCCCAATGCGCCGGGAATGCCGCTACCGGCGCCACCTTGCCGACGCAGATACCCACCTTTTTGCCGCCGTCGCCGCCGTACTCGGGCGCCAGCACCAATTTCTGCTGAAACGGATCGTAGTAGCACTCTGGCCAGCCATAGTCGGACCCTGGCTTCAGGTTCAGCAGCTCCTCCGCCGGCAACGTGGCTTCTTCGTCGGGCTTGTACAGAGCCGGCCAATTCGAATGCAGCTGGTCGCGTCCGTGTTGAGTGACGAAGACGTGATGGCCGGCGGAGTCGACTCCAAATCCCTCGCCATTGCGGATCCCTGTCGCGTAGCGCTCGGCCGGAGAAAACGGCTGGCCGGTCTTGTTGGCGTCATAGCGCCAGATGCCGCCGCGGGTTTCCAGTTCCTTGCAAGGATCGGCGCCCGCTGACCCCGCCTTGCGGTTTTTCGGCTGACAAGAGTTCGTCGCGGTCGCAACGTCGACGTACATTTGCCCTTCAGCGTCGATGGCGAACGGATGCATGGGATGATCGCCGCCCAAGGGCAATCCAGAGACGATGGTCTGCGCGCGCTCGTGCGGAATGATCGATCCGGGAGCCAGTGTGTAGCGCACGATCTGATCGTTGATTTCGGCATACAGCGCGCCCTGGTACAGGCCAATGCCGGTGCCGCCGGCTCCGCCGCTTTGCACGGTTTCGCCGAAGCGTTGCGTGACATTGGCCGTCCCGGTGCCCGCGGTGTCCTGCAAGGCAACGAGGAAGCCGCCGGCATGCGGCGCCTGATTGCCGTAATAACGGCCCGACCAAGTGTTGACGTACACCACGCCGTTCGGCGCCACCACCAGGTGACGCGCGTGACCGATGCCGTCGGCGAATACAGTCGCGCAGAATCCGGCCGGCAGGCGCAATCCGGCCGTGTCTGCCGGACAGGTCGCGTTTTGTGCCGATGCTACGGAACTACCCACACACAGGAGGCCCATCACGGCGATTTCACTCAAAAGGCGCTTGGCAGAGCACGGCATTGGGTATTCCTCCACGGTCGAATGCGACGCCGCCAAACGATAGCATGACCCGCCGCCATTGGCGGCCCGGGATGCGCGGATGTAATCTTGCCAAGCGATGAGTACCCCAACCCCCATCAATGGACTACGGATATTGCCGACCCGGCACAGCGTGGCGGAAGTGCTGCAACGGGTTCAAACATTGGCGCATGCGCGCGGCCTGACGATATTTGCGCAGATCGATTTCAGCGGCGACGCGCAACGATCGGGCCTGCCGCTGCTGCCGACCGGACTCATCATTCTGGGTAATCCGAAGGCCGGCACCCCGCTCATGGCGGCGACGCCCACGGCGGCGATCGACCTGCCGCTCAAGATACTGGCGTGGCGCGACGCCGAGGGTCATACCTGGGTGGCGTACAACGAGCCGGAGTACTTGCAGGCCCGGCACGGGTTTGCAGCGGAGTTCATCAAGAACATCGCCGCTCTGGGGGTTCTGGCCCAGGCGGCGGCCGCCCAGGATCCGTGAGCGGCCGGCTCGCGGAACCGGACGATATATTGCCGCGAGATTTCGCGACGGTTGCCGAGTTGGTGCGTGCGCATGCGCGCACGCGGCCGCAACAGACCGCCTTGATGCAACATGGACGCACGCTCGACTATGCCGCGCTCGACCGGTGGGCCGATCGCATCGCCGCCGCGTTGCAACGCGACCAGGTGCGTCCGCGCGGCAGCATCGCCATCGGCGCCGCCACGAGCATCGACTACGTGGCGATATTTCTCGGCGGCCTGCGGGCCGGCGTCGCCGTGGCGCCCCTGCCGGTATCTGCGGACGCGCGAATTCTCGCGGCAATGACCGCCGACGCGGCGGCGCAGATTTTGTTTCTGGACCGCTCCACGTCGGAGGCATGGGCCGAGTCGGGGCAACGCGCGGCGGCGCGCATCATCGTCGTGGATGATGCGGGTCCGTTGGGTCTGCAACGCTGGATGACGGCGCAGGATTCGGTCCCCGCGGCCGTCGATGTCCAGCCTGACTGGCCCTTCAATATCATTTATTCCTCGGGCACGACCGGGGTGCCGAAAGGCATCGTCCAGCCGCACGCGTTTCGCTGGTCCAATGTGCAGCGGGCTCGTATGAACGGCTATGGCCCCACGTCGATCACCCTTCTGGCGACGCCCCTGTATTCGAACACCACCCTGGCCACGCTCTTCGGCGCATTGGCCGCGGGCGGCACGGTGGTATTGATGCGCAAATTCACGGCCGCCGACTATCTTGCGTTGGCGCAGCAGTGCCGGGCGACGCATACCGTCCTGGTGCCGGTGCAGTATCAGCGGCTGCTGGCCGAGAAGACATTCGACACGGTCGACTTGCAGTCGTTTCAGATGAAATTTTCCACCGGCGCGCCGTTTCCGCCGGCGCTCAAACAAGAAGTTCTGCGGCGCTGGCCCGGCGGGTTGATCGAGATCTATGGAATGACGGAAGGCGGCGGGGCGTGCCTGCTGGAAGCCCACAAGCATCCGGACAAGCTGCATACCGTGGGTCGCCCGCTGCCCCGCAACGAACTGCGCCTGATCGACGCCGCGGACCGCGAGGTTGCCGGCGGCACCAGCGGTGAAATCGTCGGCCGTTCGCCGGCGATGATGACCTGTTATCTGAACCAGCCGGTGAAGACCCGGGAAGCGGAATGGCACGATGCCGCCGGCAGGCGTTTCATTCGCAGCGGCGACATCGGCTGCCTGGACGCCGACGGATTTTTGGTGTTGTTGGACCGCAAGAAGGACATGATCATCTCCGGCGGTTTCAACGTCTATCCCAGCGATTTGGAAGCCGTTTTGCGCGAGCATCCGGCCGTCGAAGAGGCGGCCGTGGTGGGCATGGCCTCGGCTCGCTGGGGCGAAACCCCGGTGGCGTGCGTGGTGCTCAAAGCGGGCGCGGAGGTGGATGCGGTGCAATTGACCGCCTGGGCGAACGCGCGGCTCGGCAAGACGCAGAGGATTGACTCCGTGACGATCATGAGCCGCTTGCCGCGCAACGGAGCCGGTAAGGTGTTGAAAGGAGAATTGAAAGGAGAACTTCGCGATGCGCTTTCTTAAAACGGCGGTAATTGCCGGCCTGCTGGCCGGGACGATCGACATCGGGGCCGCGTCCGTGATCAACGCGGCCGCGCCGGACCGGGTGCTGCGCGCGGTGGCGAGCGGCCTTCTGGGACACGATGCGGTCCATGGCGGTTCCTGGGTCGTCGGCCTCGGAATGATATTGCAATGGCTGATGTCGATCCTGATTGCGGCGGTGTTCCTGGCCGGTGCCGCCCGGTTGCCGATCTTGCGGCGGCGCTGGATTCTCGCGGGCCTCGCCTATGGCGTGGTCGTGTTCTTCGTCATGAACTACGTCGTCGTGCCGCTGTCCGCAGCGTTCTTCAAGGTGCATTTCTCGCCCGTGTCGTTCGCCGAAAATATGGCCGCCATGCTGGTCTTCGGGTTGATCGTGGCCTTCGTCGCGCAGCGCGGAACGCGCGGCGTCAGCGGCTGATTGCGGGCGGCACGCCTCTAGCCGACGGCGTCGATTCCCCGGCGGATGTCGGCGGAGAACGTCGCGCTGCGGTCGGCCTGCCTGGCCCGATCGGTGATGCGTCCGCGCGCGCGCAGTTCCGCGAGAGAAAAGCGGCTGTCCAGCCCGCCGACCCGGTAAACGTATTCCGGCAGATAGCCCGACAGGATGAGGCGATAGTTCAGCGGCAGGTAGCCGACGATTCGCTGCATCATGTGGTACACGAGCGTGGTGCAGTTGACGGTAATGGTGTTATAGAAGCGCGGCGCGGTCACCAGGGCATTGGCCTCGGCAACATAGCCGAGGAACAGCGTGCGGATCGCCGTCGCCGGCAGTCGGACGCGGTACAGGTAGGCATCTTCGTTGCGCACATTGGTGCGAACGCGGATCACGTCACGTTCGTCGGCCGCGATGATGCTGAGTTCGAACTCCTTGAAAAAGCCGCCGATTTCTGAATATTTTTCGTGCTTTTCACGGCGTATTTCCACTGAGAAGGCGACCTGCTCACCGTCGTCGAAACCGAACGAAATCAGCATGTGCGCTATCGCCGGCAGGGTCCAGTAGGACATGATCATGTCGAGCGAGTTCACGCGCTCGAGGTCATAACGGCGCGTTTCCCAACGCTGGGTGTAGTCGCTATTGTCCCGCCAGTCGAAATTGCGCACATTGTGCAGGGTCACCTGATTGCCGTCGACGACGCCCGTGGTCATCTGCGCCACGTCGTCGCGCCAGAGGCGATCGTTCGACGGCGGGATCCTTCGCCACCAAACCAGCAGGCCGGCGAACGCCGCGGCGAAGACCAGGAAGCAAGCCACGCCGCGTCCACGCCACGCCGCAGCCAGCAGCGCAATGCTGAGGGCGCACCACAGGAACGCGCTGAGAATTTTTCCTGTTTTGCCGCCGGGCGCCTGGTACCACAGCGCGAGGGCGCCCCAGAGCGCGGCCGCGGTCAACGCGAGCGACGCCGCGGCGGCGCCGATGATTCCCAGAATGCCGGCGGCGCCGATGGCTCCGACCCTCGCCTAAGCGCCCATGGCGTTCAACGCCTGGGCCAGATCCTCGATCAAATCCGACGGCTCTTCGAGACCCACGTTGAGGCGCACCAGCCGTCCGCGATAGTTGCGTCCGGGACGGTCGAGATTGGGATAGACGATGACCAGGCTGGTGACGCCGCCCCAGCTGAAACCAATCTTGAAGAGCCTCAGCCGGTCGGCGAAGGCGGCGACTTGCTCGGCGCTGAAGCGCCGGTCGAATACCACCGAGAAAATGCTGGATGAGCCGGTAAAGTCGCGGCGCCAATACTCGTGTCCCGGACAGGACGGCAGGGCGGGGTGCAGCACGGTCTCGATGCAGGGATGCTGCCTCAGCCAGTGCGCCAACTCGAGAGTGGATTTCTCGAGCCGCTCCAGCCTGACCCCGAGCGTCTTCAAGCCGCGCAGAGCCAAGCTGCAGTCATCGGGCGAGACCGCCAAACCCAACTGCTTGTAGGTGAATCCGATCGCTTCATAGGCGGCGGCGTCGGCGACCGATACCGTGCCCAGCAGCAAGTCACTGTGCCCGCCGACATACTTGGTCAACGCCTGCATGCTGACGTCGACGCCGTGCGCGAAGGCGTCGAACAAAACGCCGGCGGCGTAGGTATTGTCGAGCGCCACCGGTACCTTGCGCCGATGCGCCACCGCGACGATCGCCGGCACATCTTGAACCTCCATCGTCACAGATCCCGGGCTTTCGACCCAAATCAATGCCGTGTTGTCGCGGATTAGATCGGCGATTCCCGCGCCGATCAAAGGATCATAGGCTTCCACGGCAACGCCGAATCTTGTCAACAAGCCGGCGGCCAGTTCGCGGTTCGGGCCGTACGCCGTGAACGGAACCAACGAATGGGAACCGCTGCGGCAGAAGGCAAGATAGATCAGAGAGATCGCCGCCTGGCCGCCCGGGACGACGAAGCTATGCCGCGCTCCTTCGATTTCGGCAATTCGCGCGCCGAGTTCAAGCACCGTCGGAGTGCCGTACAGGCCGTAGGTATAGCCGTGTTCCGACTGGCGCCAATCATCCGATACGTCGGCTTGACGCTCGAACACCACGGTCGACGCCCGATAGATCGGCGTCGTCAGGGAATTAAAGCCTGTGGGCGCATGCGCGCCGGGATGGATGAGCTTCGATCGCCAATGCATCGGTTCAGTTCACCCGCGGCACGAATCGCGGAAGCGTTTGGGCGTGACTCCGCAATGCCGATGGAACACGGCTGTGAAATGACTCTGAGTCGAGAATCCGACCAGATCGGCCACTTCCGATATATCCCGGCGAGGCGAGCGCAGCAGTTCCTTGGCCCGCTCGATGCGCCGCGCGATGACATATTGACGCGGCGATTGTCCGGTGGCCCGCTTGAACGCGCGCGCGAAGCGAAACGGACTCATGGCCGCAGCGGCGGCGAGATGGTCCAGCGACAAATCCTCGCTCAAGTGCGATTCAATGAAATCGGTGGCCGCGCGCAGTTGACGTGCCGACATGGAGTTTTGCGCGGACCCATCCTTGACGCGCGCCGTCGAGCGCCGCCGCAGAAGCTGCAATGCCAGCGCCCGCGCCATGGTGTCGGCGAACAGCCGCGTGCCCATGCCGGGGCGTTCGATTTCGGCCAGCAATTGCATGGAAATTCCGCGGATGTCCGGCTCCACGATCGCCACACCGTCCATGAGCTCGAAGTGCTGCCCGCCGATCTCCTGCGCCACCTCCTCGAGCATGGCCGGATCGAGAAACACATGCAGCTCGTCGATCGGCTCCGAACAATGCCACACGCTGTCCTGGCCGGCCGCCATCAGCATGCAGTTGCCGGGCTGCGAGCGCGCGCGGTGAATGCGGCCTCCCCACTGCGTCTCGATGCGGCAGGGTTTGAGCAGGTGCGCCGCCAGAAAATGCCGCGGGGCGGGAGGCAAAGCGAGATTCCAGCAATGAAGTCCGTCGAACCGATGGGCTTCAAGGTGCCGCCATCCGAGGTGCTCGCTCGAGCAGGCGGGCGTGCGGCCCAAGATTTTCAACCAGGCGGGCGATGCGATAGTCGCGGGACTCATGCCCCACTATATCGCCGAAGCGGGGACTGCCGCTACGCCGGATAGCCGCCGCGCCCGGCGCGGATCACCAGGAGGCTGCCCAGGAAGTAGACCAATGCGGCCGCCGCGGCCGCCGGCAATGAGGCCGTGAGGTAGGGATACAGCGTGGTTGAACGATAGCTCAAGGGATTGAGGAAAACGACGTAGGTCACGCAGCCCGCGGCCAGCGCAATCAACGCGGCCGGATTGATGCCGCGCCAGTAGTAATACGCTTGCTGCGGGTGGTCCACGTAGATGGCCCGGATGTCGATGCGGCCGCGGCGCAGAACGAAGTAGTCGACGATTTGTATGCCGCACAGCGGAGCAAATGCGACGCCGATGAGCGCGAGAAAATTGCCGAACTTGGCGAAGAACAGCTCCGGTATGAATATGCCGACCAGCGCCACCGGCGCTATGGTGATCAGCAACAAGGTGGTCCAAGATCGCTGCTGCAAAACGGTGAAATTGCGCAGCCCTATCGCGGACGCATAGATGCCCGCCGTGGTAGTGCCGAAGTTGGCCGCGGTGACGAAGGTCAGCGAGATGATGGCATAGGCAGGACCGCCCACCGTACGCAGCCATTCGGTGGGATCGGATGACTTGAGAACCAGGGAACCGGCGAGGCCGATCAGACTCAGCAACGGCACCGGGGCCGCCATGCCAAGCATCACGGGCAAGACAATGGTGCGGCCATTGGGCGCCATGCGAATCATCGCTCCAATGTAGGGCCACCACGAGAGCGTGGCGCCGATGCCGAGTTCGACGCCGGTGGTGTAGTTCCACAGATGATCGGGACTCGCGCTGGGAGGCCGGGCGGCCAGAAGCTCCGGCCAGCGGCGCGACACCAGCAGATAGAGCATCCACAACCCGACGAACACATGGGCGACCAGAATATTCGAGACCATCGACACGCCGGTGGCGCCGCGGCGCAGGGCGGTGAAAATGATCGCGCAGGCGCACACCGTCAGCAGCGGCACGAGTGCCGCGCTGCGGGCGCCGGGTTCGAGCACCCCAAGGGCGATGCTGAGCTGCACGGCCGACTTGGCAAAGAAGATGATGAGCAGAGAATTCCAGCCGATGATTGATACGGCCTGCAGCGCCGCCGGCACGACCCAGCCGCGAGACCCGAACTGCGGCTTGCTCGAGGCGACGGAATCGATGCCGAACCGCACACAGACGGGACCCGCGGCGAGCAGCACCAGGACCATGCCGATCATGCAGCCGGCGCCGAGCGCCAGGCCGCCCTTGATGAAGCCGAGGTAGCTGCCCACTGACTCGCCGATCAGATAGCACCAAGTAGCGGCCGCGGTGGTCGCCAGAGTCAGCGTCAAACGGGCCGCGCCCCACGTGCGTTCCTGCGCAAGCAGCGGCCAGGCGCTCTCGTCGGCCTGGGCCATGCCGCGGGTCATGCCCACCAGCCGGCGATCAACAGCACCACTGGAATCGCAACGCCCAGCAGCATCATCCAGAACCAGCCTGACTTATCGAAGTCGGGAGCGGGTGCGGCACGCTCGAACGCCGCGATGCGTGCCTCGAGTTCCGGCGGCAGCGGCGCCGCGGGCGCCGCGGGGGACGGCGCGAGGGGTAGGGCGCTGCTGGGCGAGCGGTCAGTCATTCGCGGCCGGGAAAGGCTTCGGCATCCGCATAGGGGAACCACCAGAAATCGTGAGCTTTCGCGGCGTGATCGATCATCGACAATTTCGTGTGCCTGAAAGTATCCAATCCCTCTGCGCCGAGCTGCCTGCCCATGCCGGACTGCTTTCTGCCGCCGAAGGGGCCGGCGTCGTTATCCAGGAGCGGTGCGTTCACCCACACCATTCCCGCTTCCAATTCGTTGACGGCGCGCATCGACTCGTCCAGGTTGGTGGTATACACGGTTGCGCCAAGGGCATAGCGGGAGCGGTTCGCCAGCGTCAACGCCTCGTCGAAATTCCCGACCACGCTCACGGGTGCCACCGGTCCAAAGGTTTCGTCGTTCATGATGGGTGCATCCGGCGACACCGCGCCGAGGACGGTGGGGTTCACGAACCAGCCTTTGGTCAGCTGCGCCGGCCGATCGCCGCCCGCCAGCACCTTTGCGCCCTGCGCGGTTGCCTGGTCCAGCAGCCGCAAGTAACGCGTGAGCTCTCGCTTGGACGCCATCGGGCCCATGTCGACCCTTCCTAAGCCGTTGCCGACGCGAATTCGCGACGTGTATTGCACGAGCTTGTCCATGAACTCGGCATAGATCTGCTCATGCACATAGAAGCGCTCTGCCGCCGCGCAGACCTGACCGCAATTGAGGAAGGCGCCGAAGGCTGCGCCACGCGCCGCGATGTCGATGGGCGCCGAGGGCATGACGATGAAGGGGTCGTTTCCCGACGTCTCGATCAAGGTCCGCTTGTAGAGGCGCCCGCACGTTTCCGCCACAGTGCGTCCGGTCTCGATTCCGCCGGTGAAGGCGACCATGTGGGTGCCTGCATGCTCGACCAGGCCCTTGCCGACGGCGCCGCAGCCGCTGACGACTTGCACGAGTCCGGCGGGAAGGAAATCGAATGCGGCGATGAATTCGAGCGTCGTCAAGGTGGTCAATTCGGAGGGTTTGACGATCACTGCATTGCCGCTGGCCAGGGCGGCGGCGGCCTGCCAGCACAGCAGGCAGAGCGGATAGTTGAAAGGCAAGATGATGACGACGACGCCGAGAGGATCTTTGGTCGTGAAATGGAATTGTCCGTCCACGGCCGAACCCAGTACCTTGCCGTTTTCATGGCGGGCGATTTCGGCGTAATAGTCGATCGCACTGGCGGACCACGCCACTTCATCGAACGATTCCTTGTAGGGTTTGCCCATCTCGCGGGTCAGCATTTCCGCCACCAACGACCGGGCCGCCATGACGCGGCGCGATACCTCGTGCAGCATCTCCGCGCGCCGGTGATGGTTCACGTTGCGCCAGGCGCGCTGAGCCGCATTGGCAGCTGCCACGGCCTGATCGAGATCCGCCGCACTCGCGTCCGGGATTTGACCGAGCCGCTCTTCGGTCGCCGGATCCCACACGCTGATGGCGGAACTGCCGCTCGATTGCACCAGCCGTCCGGCGATGCGTTGATGTCCGCTCAGTCTGGCGAATGCTTCTTTTGCGCTCATGATCTACCTCGTCGATTGAAACCGCCCGCCACGGTAGTGTCTAAGACGGGTCCAGGGAGCGGTTGCGGATTCGGGTGAAATTTGTCGC
>Ga0193726_1000716_pt1 | contig 31615 bp, 33 predicted proteins | sample H2c1metaG_FD_144928 | JGI IMG/M metagenome (GOLD analysis project Ga0193726, IMG submission 144928) | Soil microbial communities from a riparian zone of the East river system, Colorado, United States - H2c1 | ecosystem: Environmental > Terrestrial > Soil > Riparian zone | place: USA: East River... | reverse complement strand
ACGCCGATCAGATCAACGCGATGTTGCATCGGCCGGAAGCGCTCTCGGTGTTGCCGACCATCGCGGTGCCGACGCTGCTCTTGAGCGGCAGCGACGACTCGTGGTCACCGATTTCCCAGCACGAGAGCATGCGCCGCAGAATTCCGCACGCGACGTTGTTCGAGATCCACGGCGCCGGGCATATGGCGCCCATCGAACGTCCCGAGTCCGTCGCGGTGGCGCTGCGCGAGTGGCTGCTGAGAATCTAAACCGCCAGGTTCCGGCCTCGGTCACCAGCATGACCTCGCAGGCACCCCGGCCCCGGTGTCGTTGCACACCAAGGTCGGACCACCCACCATCTCAGGTCTTTTGCGCCCAAACCTGGCACCATCCGCCTTGGGGCACGCTCTTGCCGGCAAAGATGGTACAGGCTGCTGTAGCGTCGGATGCCTTGCCCTGGTATTGAGCACAGGTGCTGCACTTTTGACCCGCTTTGAACGTTGGAAAAGCTTTGGTGTCGACCTTGCTGGCATCGGTTGTGAATGCGAGAGCCTTGGCTGTCGGGTCGCTCGGGTCGAGGGCCGGCAGGCCTGCAGCCGACGCTCCGCGGGATACGAGACCTGCCACCGGCAGAATTGCGCCGGCGATGAGCCCGCTTTTGATGATTGATCGACGTGAAATTTTGCGTTGCATGGCTGCACCTCGATGAGTGAAGGAATGAGATATTTTTCCCCATTTCGAAAATAGTTGCTGACTAATTATTGCGAACGATTCTCAACTCCACTTAGATGCCGGTGATCATGGTAAGAATTGCAATATTGCGCTTGTTCTCTTGAGTTGCGGACAGCCAAAATGACGGAACTCGATTTCAACAACATCAGTCGCTCAGTGACCAAGCTGCGCGCCGTGATTCCTGAGGACGCATTTACCGCCAGTATCTTGGGCTCGGAGCGCATCGGAAACGGCATCGTCATCGATTCAACGGGATTGATTTTGACCATCGGCTATCTGATGACCGAGGCCACCGATGTTTGGCTGACTGGCCCCGATGGCCGGGAAGTCGCCGCTCATCCGTTGGCATATGACCAGGTGACGGGGTTCGGATTGATCTTGCCGCTGCAGAAGTTGGATCGGCCGCCGCTTTCACTGGGTTCTTCGACGGATTTGCGTGTCGGCAGTGAGGTACATGTCTTGAGCGCCAAGGATTTCGCACCCTCGCAGAATGCGCTGGTGCTGGCGCGGCGCGAGTTCGCGGGGGCGTGGGAATACCTGCTCGAAGACGCCATATTCACCGCTCCTGCGCACCCGCATTGGTCAGGGGCGGCGCTGGTCGACAAGACGGGTGCATTGGTGGGGTTAGGATCCCTGCTGGTGCGCGAGCTCATTGACGGGGAAGAGAGCAACGCAAACATGTTCGTGCCCATTGATCTGCTGAAACCGATTCTGCAGAGTTTGAAGTCCACCGGCAGGGCGGATCGGCAGCCTCGTCCGTGGTTGGGGGTCTATGCGGTCGAGCTGGCCGGGAGGGTTTACGTGACCGGTGTGGTGGATGGCGGTCCGGCTCAGGGCGCGGATATTCGAGAAGGCGACGTCATCAGCGAAGTCGCGCAACACGAAGTGGGTACATTGCCGGATTTCTATCGGCGCGTATGGGCGGTGGGGCCGGCCGGTACCGGCGTGCCGTTAACGACGATGCGCGGTGCCACGCAGATCCATTTGAACGTGCGCTCCGTCGATCGAGGCGAGCTGCTGAAACGGCCGCAAGCGCATTAGCGCGGGCTCCCAGGCCCGACATCCCTTCAGTGCAATGCGACCCGATTGCCCGGCTGAGCTGAACTTGAGGGAATTGCCTCAGCGGTGTGACACGAACCCTGGCCCACGAGCGTCACCACGGCAGCGCACGCGTCCACTCCCCTGACGCTGCCGTCGTCCACCTTCAAGGACGAGCTGGTGTCGCGCAGCAGCCGGTAAGCGGCGGCGGCCGACAGTTCCGGATTCTTCGCCAGCATCAGCGCGACAACGCCGCTGACCTGTGCTGTTGCAATCGAGACCCCGGATGCAAAATCGTAATGCCCTCCGGGGAGCAAGGTCAGGATTTCCCGGCCCGGCGCATACAACGCGTTGGCAGAGGCGGAATGAGTCTCGGCGCTGGCCACCTCGATGATGCCGGGCTGATGCAACAGGCCACCCTCTGCCAAGGAGCCCTCGGCCGCTGCGCCCACGAACAGCACCCCGCGGCGCAATCCCTCGCGAATCAGGTCGCCGACGAGCGGGTCGTCGGGACCGGCGAGACTTAAATTCACGACCTGTGCGTGCACATCGAATGCGGCCGTGATGGCGCGGGCCAACGTAAAAGAATTGCAGCGCGCGGCGTCCGCGTCCAATTGTTGCTGCCAGCATGCCTTGAAAATGAACAAGCGCGCATTCGGAGCCACCCCGACGATGCCTTCGCGGTTGTTGGCAACGGCAGCGATGACACCCGCCATTTCGGTGCCGTGCCGGTCGTGCCGAAACTGCGTGTCATCGGCATCGACGAAATTTGCAGCCCCCGCGATGCTGCCGCGCAAATCCGCATGCTGGATGTCCACACCCGTATCGATGATCGCGACCTTGACGCCCTCGCCTCGCGACCAGGGATGGGCGTCTGCGACATCCATCTGCTGAAAGCCGCGCTGCAATCCGATGTAAGGATCGTTGTAGCCATCGGTACGAGTCGCAAAGGTTTGTAAAGGCTGTGTCAGCTTGACGCGACGATCCTTCGACAACGCCGTCAGCAGCGTGTTGCGGTCCGCGCCGGAGGGTATCTCGAGGACAGCGCAATGGATGTGCAACGGCTCGATCGGCCATGCGTTGACTTCCCTCAGGCCATACTCCTGCTCGAGCGCGCGCATCGCCTGGCGCGCGTTAGAGGTTGGTCCGTAGTCCGCGACGGCATCGTAGCCGCGCGGCGTGCCGCCGGCGTGCGCGACGTAGGTGGCCGGCGCATTGTCTACCGCGACAATGATGTAGCGATCCGCCGACTGGGATACCTGATTGCCCATGGCGCGCGACTGGATGCGTGGCGGCGCGCTGCTGCACGCACCGGCCAATATCATCGCCACGCTCAGCACCGACCATCGAATCATGGAGAATTGCCTGATTCGGGCTCCGGCAACGTTCCTTCCGCAAAGCGCACCGCAGAGTGCTGACGCAACAGCGCCAGAGATGAGCGTACCGTCAGCGTGGAATTCGATGCCAGCGAATAGACGCCCGCTTCAGTAGGACCCGAAACAATCTTCAGCTGCGCCTCATCGAGTATGGTTTGCAGTTCCACCAGCGTAATGCTCGGCGAGAACACGGCGCGAATCACTTCACCCGCGGGCCGCGGGATCGCGGTTGTGACGGTGCGGTAGTTCGGCTGTTTGTCACGTGCTTCAAACTGTACCCAGCGATCGGCCGCCAACAGGCCGACGGCAACCGCCATCGCGGCAATCGACGCCGCCATCCATCCGCGCCAAGGTACGTCACTGCGGCTGGGCTCGAGCGGCGGTACCGGCGACGGGGCGGCCTGGGCCTGCGCGCCATCAAGCCGTGCCTGCAGCCGCTTCAGCGACGCCATCGGCATGTAGTCGAGCGCCGGCTGCGCATCGATCCCCTCAAAGATGCGCTTACTTACCGCGAAGTCATCGCGGCACACAGTGCAGCTCACGAGGTGCGCATCCACCCTCTGCCGCTCGGGGTCAGCGAGGGTGTCGTTGACGTACCAGGGAATCAGTGCGGAGACCTCTTGGTGCTCTGCGGAATTCTCGAAACGGCGGTTGTTGGTCATCCTATTCTCGCGGGCAATTCGGACGGTCCGCCGCCTAAAGTGGGAAGATATTGGCGCAATTTTTCGCGGGCGTGAAACATGCGAGCCTTGACGGTGCCTACAGGGCAATCGGTGATGACCGCGATTTCCTCCAAGGAATGTCCCATGTGGTAGGCGAGTTCCAATGTCAGCCGCTGCTCGACGGGCAGGCGGCTCAAGCCGTGCTTCAACCAATCGCGCACTTCGGCATCAAACGTGGGATCGACGGTTTGCTCGGGGTAGTCCTCGAGACTGGCCACATTGTGATTCTTTTGGCGCCGGAAGGATTTGAGCGCCGTGCGGTATGCGATTCCGATAACCCAGGTGGACACCTGCGATGCATGGCGAAAATCTTTCGCGTTCTGCCAGACCACCATGAAAGTATCGTTGATGATTTCTTCGACGTTTTCATAGCGAGCGGTAAAACGCGACAAGAAGCGCGCCAACCGCCGGTGATAGCTCAAGTACAACTCTTCCAGCGCGCGCCGGTCGCCCGCCGCGACGGCTACTAGCAGCGCGTTATCGCGCTCTTTGGGAGAGTTCTTGGCCAGCGGGGTCATCAGCGACAGTCCTCATCGATATTTAGCCATCTTCTATAAGTACCACGCATGCGGTAAAGAGTTGCAAAAAGTACATGATTTTAGAAGCGCCAAATCGCGGTCGCCGTCCACTGTCCGGTTGCCGCAGCGTTATAAAACAGTGCCTTAGCCTCCGCCGTGGTATTGACATAAGACAGGACCAGGGTGATCGAGTGAAAGTCGTAGGCAGCGCCACCGCTCCAATAGACATAGCCGCCTGATTCGGGCCCATCCAAGAAGCTATAACCTACGCCTGCCGTGACCGAAAACTTGTTAAAGATTTGCCGCTGCAGGCCCACCTCGGCTGACTTTTCGGTCACGCCGATTAGACTGTGGTACGGCGTCTCCAGGAACCGCGGCGAATTCGGCGAAAAGCCCACCGTGAAGTGCAGCCAACCCTGATAGGCGAGATCAAAATCGAGCTCATCGTAGTTGTAATGCGAGCCCGCCCGATTCCAAGGATAGGCATAGTGGCTGGCCATGATCTTGCCTCGCCACTCGTCCGTGAGGTTGCGCGCGTAGCCGATAAAACCACTGAGCTCGACGTCGCGTGGCTCGCCAGGATCGATTTGCGTGTTGGAAGCAAATGCGCCGGCCAAGAATCCGCCCGGCGCCGAATAGTGCAAGTCCAGTTGCAACGCGGGTTGATCGCTGGTGCGTGATATGCCGCGCACGAAGTAGTCGCTCGACAGAGCGGCTGAACCGCCCCACTCGTTTGCCGCCTTGGATTGCGTTGATGTTAGGGTAAAACCGACAAGCAATGCAGCAGCGCGCGCAGGCAAACGCACTATTTCGCAACCGCCGGACCGTGCCTCGAGCACTGCATTGGAAAACCTCGCCGCCGTATCACCGCACAGATTAAACCTTTCTTCATCGCTTGGGCACTTACCTATCGAACACGGTCACACGCGCCCAGTTGGGGATCAATCATGAAAAACTTCCGTGCTGCTGTCGGCGGCTCGATGGGAATTCTTTGCGCGCTCTTCTTGCAGAGTTGCGGTGGTGGCTACCACGCGGGCTCCGGTGCAACGACCCCCACATCGATTTCGATCAGCCTCAATCCGACGACCGTCATCGCGGGACGATCGACCACCCTGATGTGGTCCGCGACCGCCAATACCGCTTGTATGGCGAGCGGTGCATGGAGCGGTTCGCAGTCTGATAGCGGCACCATGACGGTAACGCCGACCGCCGCGGGCAGCGAGGTTTTTACGCTGAGCTGCAGCGGCGGAATCTACAGCAGCAGCAGCGCCTCCGCGACGCTCACTGTGACGGCAGCCAGCACCGCCACAGTCAGTGAACTGGTTTCCGACGTGGCCGGCGGCACCGCCACGCATGTGGATCCGAATCTGGTCAATCCATGGGGTCTGTCGATGGCGCCTGCGCCTGCTAAGAACCCGGTGTGGGTCGCGAACAATGGCAAGCAGACCTCCACTTTGTACGACGGCAACGGCGTACCGTTTCCCGCAGCCGGGCCGCTCGTTGTGAATCTTGTGGCAGGCGCCGTTCCATTCAATCCGACGGGTATCGTTTTCAACAGCAGCACCGCCGATTTTATGGTCACAGCGGGCGGCAAATCCGGCTCGTCCGCGTTCATCTTTGATGGCGAGGGCGGCATGATCGCGGGCTGGTCTCCCAGCGTCGATGCCACGCACGCGGTAACGATGTATACCGACGGCGCGGGCGCGGTGTACAAGGGTCTGGCGATTGCGGCGAACAATGGCGCGTTGTTCTTGTACGCAACCGACTTTCATAACAACAAGATCGACGTTTTCAATACGACTTTCCTCAAACAGACCACTTCCGCAACGGCATTCACCTTCGTCGACCCCAGTATCCCCGCCGGCTATGCGCCATTCGGAATTCAAGCAGTACCGGGAAGCGGCGTGGCAGGCGCGACGCAGATTTACGTGACCTACGCGCAGCAGGTAACCCCTGCCAATGTGGTCAATGCCAATGGCGCGGGCTTGGGTTACGTCGACATCTACGACACCAACGGCAAACTGATCAAGCAACTCATTGCCGGCGGCGCGCTGAATGCGCCGTGGGGACTTGCGCTGGCGCCGGCGGATTTCGGCACGTTCAGCAATGCGTTGCTGGTGGGAAATTTTGGTGACGGCAAGATCAATGCCTACGACGCCGCGGCAGGTACGCCGCTCGGTGTATTGGTCGACACCAACAGCGCCGCGCCCGGCTCGCCGGGATTATGGGGGATCGCTTTCGGCAACGACGCCAACAGCCAGCCCCACAACACGCTGTTCTTCGCATCCGGAATCAACGGCGGCGCGGACGGCGTGTACGGACGAATTGATTTGACCACCCCTTGAGCCCCTGAGCGAAGTTATGGATTCAGCACGTTTCGTGCCGCCGGCATCCCGTGCCTGTGCGGTTCTGGTTTCTTTGATCCTCGCAGCTTGCGCCGGCAACGGCGACGGGCTGGACGCGAATGGCCGGCCGCTGGTGCCGGGAAGTAGCGGCTCATTGCCGCCGCTCTCGGCCGATTTCGATTCCATTCAGGCCAACATTTTCACACCAGTTTGTTCAGTCTGCCATATCGGCGGCGGTGCGCCCGAGGGTCTGCGTCTTGACGCGGCCAATAGCTTCAATTTGTTGGTGGGCGTGCCCAGTACCGAAGTGCCGTCGCTGCAGCGTGTGAAACCCGGAGATCCGGACAATAGCTACATCATTCAGAAGCTGGAGAATCACGCGGCAGTCGGTGCGCAAATGCCCGATGGCTGCCCCTCGACGCAGCCCTGTTTGTCGACGAGTACGATTGCCTTTATTCGGCAATGGATCACGGATGGTGCGCCGCCCTCCGCCACCGCCGCTGCTTCCGCCGCGGCGCCCTTTGCCATCATGTCCATCGTGCCGGATGGGCTCGAGGCCGCGAGCGAACCGCCGCCGCAGGTTGTGATTGCCTTCAATCATGATCTTGACGCGACTCAGATCGATGGCCAGGCCATGCATATCGAGAAACTCATGCCGGGAGCGTCGCCTTTGGCGACCGAAATTGTTGCGGCTCGCGTCACCTTCTCCAGTGCCAATCCGCGGGCGCTGATGATATGGCCGTCTCGACCACTTTCAGCCGGTCACTACCGCCTCGTGATCAACGCGGGTTCACCATTGCAGTTCAGCGACATCGCGGGTCAATCGATCCCGGTCGGGCCCAACGAGCTCGGCGAGCCGGTGATTTCCACATTCGATGTTGAGGTTCTTCCATGATTCAACGCCTGACAGTCGCTGCGCTGGTGCTGGCGATCGTTGCCCTTCTGCGCGCAGTCCCCGCCGAGGCGGAACCCTACCTCGCAGTGATGACGGGCTATAAATGCAATGTGTGCCACGTCAACCCGACCGGTGGCGGCCTGCGCAACGAATTTGGAGTGACTTACGCCAAAGTGCTGCTGCCCGCGGAGACAATCGACAACGCACTTGATTCGTGGACCGGAAAAATTACCGACCGCCTGCAAGTCGGCGGCGACCTGCGAACCGATTGGACCCGAAATACCATGCCGAATTCGCCGAGCCAGCAAGCGTTTGCGCTCGAACAGTTTCGCGTCTATGCGAACCTCACGCTCATTCCCGACCGGCTTGCAATTTATGTCGACGAACAAATCGCGCCGAACGGCTCGCAAAACGAGGAAGCCTACGTGCGTTATGGCAGCGTCACGGATGGCTTTTATATCAAGGGCGGACAATTCTATCTGCCCTTCGGATGGAGGCTGGAGGATCAAACCGCGTTCGTGCGGCAGGTCACCGGCATCAACATGACGACTCCGGACAAGGGGGTCGAGTTCGGCTACGAGCACTCATCCTGGTCGGCACAATTCGACATCAGCAACGGCGCTGCCAATGCAACCACCGGATCTGGATATCAAGTCACCACCCAGGTGGTGTACACGAGGCCCATTTGGCGGGTGGGAATCGCGGGCTCATCCACGCAATCCAACATTGGTGACCGGCGCGTTGGTGGTCTGTTCGCCGGCTTGAAGACCGGCCCCATTGCATGGTTGGCTGAGGGTGACATTGTGCGCGACGAGAGTCTTCCCGGAGGCCGCTCGCTCGCTGCAGGACTTTTAGAGGCCGACTGGCGGGTCCTCAAGGGCCATAACTTGAAATTGACGGCGGAATACCAAGATCCGGATCGATCAGTGAGCAATGACCAGCAGACCCGCTATAGCTTCGTGTATGAGTACACGCCGCTGCCAGGCTTGCAACTTCGCGCCGGCTATCGCCACTACTTCGGCATTCCTCAAAACAACGCGCAAAATCAACAGTTGATATTGATGGAGTTGCACGGCTATTTCTAGGGAGACCGCCGCGCGAGGCCTGCTGTGGACGGTAATCAGCCAGGAAGATCGGCCGCGCCGAATCGGCCATGCTCGCGAGCACCAGATAGTCGAAGCGGGAAAGCGCCGGCGCGATATCGCTGCAAGGGACCGCCAGGCCGCTCGCAGCGATTAAAGCCCCTGCAAACACCAAGGGTATGGACCCAAGTCTCACCTACAACCGGCCAGTCACGACCAGCACCAGCAGCACAATGAGTACCAGGCCCAGTCCGCCGCTCGGGTAGTAGCCCCAGCCGCTGCTGTACGGCCAAGCCGGCAGCGCCCCGACCAGGAGCAGCACCAAAAGTATCAGCAGAATCGTGCTTATTGACATTATTAGTCTCCCCAGCGAGTGTGAAGGGGACTCTAATCGCGATTCTTTTGCCAGGCAGTCGGGCCGTCGCGTCACCCTATGTAGGGTGTGTCCTACCGATCCATTTTTTCGATGGATGAGCGCTAAATTTTGGGCTTTTTTGTTGGCCCCTTCGAGCCTATTGTGTCGTTCACGGAGGTTCCCATGAACGATATCAGGCGCAGTCAGGAACGAGGATTTGCCGACCATGGTTGGCTCAAATCGTTTCATACGTTTTCTTTTGCCGATTACTACGACCCAGAACACGTCGAGTTCGGACCGTTGCGGGTGATCAATGAAGATCGCGTGCAGGCCGGCGCGGGCTTTGGCACGCACGCTCATCGCGACATGGAAATCATCAGCTACGTGTTGTCCGGTGAGCTTGCACACAAGGACTCCATGGGCAACGGATCAACCATCAGACCCGGAGACGTGCAACGCATGAGCGCGGGAAGCGGCGTGCGGCACAGCGAGTTCAATCCGTCGCCGACGGCGGGCACGCACTTTCTGCAGATCTGGATCCAACCGGACAAGGCCAACATTGAGCCGAGCTATGAGGAGAAACACTTCGCGGCGCAGGAGAAGCGCGGGCGCTTGCGGCTCATTGTGTCGCCCGATCGCGCTCAGGGGTCGCTGTTGATCCATCAGGATGCACGCATCTATGCGGGGTTGTTCGACGGTGCCGAACAGGCGGATCTTGAGGTGAAACCGGGCCGGCGCATCTATGTGCAGGTGGCGCGCGGCGCGTTGGCGGCGAACGGCGTTGTCCTCGAGGCGGGGGACGCGCTGCGTGTGACCCGTGGCCCGGAGCTGCATCTTGAGGCGGGCAAGGAGGCCGAGGTGCTGGTGTTCGACCTGCCGGGCGAGGACCAGGGCTAGGAACCCCCCTTGCGAAAGAAAGGGGCGCGCGCCGAAGGTATTCTCGGCCGCGCCTCTTGAGCTAGGTATTCGGGTTTTTGCGCGACCAATACCAGTACAGCGGCAGTCCCGCAATCAACACCCCCACACCCCGCAGCGCCTCACGCGGTGCCGCGATAAACGTGTTGAACAGCAACGCCGCCGTCACCACCAGAAAAATTGCGGGCACCACCGGGTAGCCCAATGCTCGATAGGGCCGCGGCGCATCAGGCATCGTCCTCCTGAAAATAAACAGCGATCCGGTACTCAGCCCGTAGAAGAGCCATGAGGCGAATACCACTGAGTCGGTCAGGGTATCGTACGAACCTGACAGCGCAAGCACACTGCCCCAGGCGGCCTGCGCCACGATTGCCCGCGCGGGAACGTTTGAACGCGGCGAGAGTTTGGCGAGTGCGCGAAAGAACAAACCGTCGCGCGCCATGGCGTAAGGAACACGCGAATTGGCGAGCACGCTCGAGTGCAGCGAGCCGAATGAGGAGATCATGAGCGCAACCGCCGTCATGGACACCGCCATGGGCCCCAGAAAGCGCTGCAATACTTCCGTCGCCACCGAAGAGCTTGCCGGCACGCTCGCAATCTCCAGCGGAGTCATCGCATAGTAGTACGCAACATTGACGAACAGGTACAGGGATGCGACAACCAGCATGCCGCCGACGAACGCGCGCGGCAGGTTGCGTTGCGGATTGCGAATTTCTCCTGAGAGCGGCGCCACGTTGCTCCAGCCATCGTAGGCCCACAGCGCGCCGAGCATTGCGGCGCCGAATCCCGCATAGCCGCCGCGCGCGCTGGCGGCGACTCCCTCGCAACTGCCGGCGATTCCCGATCCTGCCAGGTGAGTCCAATCACCCGGCGCAAACACAAACGCGCTGATGCCCACACCGAGAATCAACGCAACCTTCGCGATCGTCAGCGCCAGCGCGGTACGCCCGCCGGAAGTCACGGAGGCGCAATTGATCAGCGCCACGGTCCAAATGGTCGCAAGGGCGACCAGCGTCAGGCCGCTCACCCCGAGGTGATGGCCGAACGGGTTGGCCTCGAGTTGCCAATGTTCCAATGCACCACCGACCGCCACGTTCATGAAGATAGCAAGCCCCACGGCGAGAGCAGCTTGTGATCCGGCCTTTGCAACGGCGAAGGTCATCCAGCCGTACAAGAAACCCACGGCTTTGCCATAGGCGCGCCGCAGGTAAACATAGTCCCCTCCTGCCTCGGGCATCATTGCGGCGATCTCCGAATAGGAGAATGTGCCGGCGAGCGACAACAATCCCGCCGCGAGCCAGACCAACAAGACTGTCTTGGCGCTGCCGACATTGCAGGTCATGACGCGGGTCTTGAGAAAAACGCCTGTGCCGATCATGTTGGCAACGTTGACCGCCATCGCGCCCCAAGCGCCGACACCCCGCGTCAATTCGCTTCTTGCGGCCGTCGCCAAACTCGCGTTGCCCATGGGTGGAGTAGTATCGGTCAAATGGAAGCATATGTTTCGCAAATCTGGCCATTTTTGATCGCAGCGTTGGCGGTCTTCATCATCTACCGCCGCCTCCGCCGCAGCTTCGGTCAGCAGCCATTGCGGCCCGTGCGCATGCAGGTGCGTATCGTCGTGCTGTTGATGAGCGGCTGTCTTCTGCTGCCGCTGGCGTGGCGTTCGACGGCATTCCTGTTGGCAGAGTTGGCGGGTATCGCCGCCGGCGTTGCTTTGGCGCTATGGGGCGCGGCGCGCACACGCTTCCTCAAAATCGATCGCCAGATCTACTACCTGCCTCACACCTACACGGGCATAGCGGTTTCGTTGTTGTTTCTGGGGCGGTTTGTCTATCGGTTCGTCCAGGTATACGGTGGGGCGCATGCCACCCAAGCCGTGGGCGTTGACCAGGCCGGGCCGGCATTTTCATCAGCGAGCATGCTGCGCAGTCCGCTGACGGTCGGCCTGTTTTTCGTTCTAGTGGGTTACTACGTTTGCTACTACAGCGTGGTGCTGTGGAAATCAAAACGAGTCAACGCGGAAGAGGTCGCCGGCCCGACACCTCTGTCCGGTGAGTTGGAAAAACGCGCTTGAGAGCACGCGCCGAATTACCTTAAGGTGATGACCACCGCGTAGGTTATCAGCAGAAACGTGAACAACAAGGCGCTGTTGCCCCATCGAGATACCAATTCGACCATGACTCTCTCCACTTTTATCGCGCCGCAACTCTACATTTCCGGGGCGCGAGAGTGGTTGCCGCAGGTCTCAAAACCAGGCAATAGCACGCATTTTGTGTTGCGTTATGTCTTAAGTGCTTATACCGGCCGCGGGGCGTCAGCCGGCGGATCTTATGTTACCCTGCCGTTGCCATGAACATTCTTTTGGTCGAAGACAGCGACGAAGTCAGCTGCATAACGGTCGAATACTTGCATGAGCTTGGGCATCAGGTTGTGGCGGTTCCGGAAGCCGAGAAAGCCATTGTGCAGCTCAAGGAAAGGCAATTTGATGCGGTGATGACTGATATCCGGTTGCCCGGCATGTCCGGCATCGAGCTTGCCCGGGCGCTCGTCAAGGACTATCCAAACCTGCCCGTCGTCATCGCTTCAGGCTATGGCGCCCTCAACGTCGAGTTGTTGTTGGGCGAGACTTTGCGCACCGTTCTGATGCTGCCCAAACCCTACGATTTGCCGGCGCTCGAACGCACGCTCGCCGAGGCCGCTGCGATCGGGCCGCGGGTTTGATTTCACCGACGATTGGCACTCGGGGCAGCCGATTGGCGTTGTCCCCAACGTCTCACTGAGCAGGTCCGTCAATGCGTGCGGGTCGTTGTGAAAATCATCGACGTAAGGCTTGCGGTTGCGAACCAAATCGATGGCCAGCGCAAACGCACTGGCCGGATTCACCTCGTCGTCGAAATACAGCTGGCGATGCACGGGGCACGTCTTCAACACTTGGGTTTGCAAGGCGATGCCGATTGCGATCAGCTGTTTCTTATCCATGGCCTTGTCCTTTTCGAACTGCGGTTTTGATGAGCGTGGTTCTGCCCATGCGATATTCTTTGGGCGGGATGTACCCGATCACCCGAAGAGCGCGACGCCATGCTGCGGCCTGTGGCGCGGGATCCGGCGGATCGTGCGGTGCCATGGGCGGTGTTTCCGGATTCGGCTGGGGAATATTCTCGCTGCGCATGCCTGACTCCTTTTGCACCGCGGACAGGTTGCACCGCGGATAGGCAATAGTGCGATGGAGATCCTCTCGCCAGCGATCGGTGGATCGCGGCGACTTTTGTAGGAATTCTCGACCCCCGTTGTCAGATCGGAAAAGGCGGCGGCTAAATGGCGAGATACGGCCAGTGGGTCTCAGGCCCCAGGTCCTCAAGCGCGCCGGCATTCTCCGGCGCGCGAGAGATGGACGTAATCCGCGGCATGGCAGGCGCGCCCGCTTCGTGTTGCACGCCCGTATCGAGCTCCGTCGCAAGCCGGCGCAGTTGCAATTGCGCGCGCCCGAGTGCATCGCTCAGATCGGCAGACCAGGTCAGAGCACGCGCGTCAGCGACTTCGCGCGCGACGCATTGCAGCTGCGGCGCGTACACACTAAAGCGAAGGTTTTGACGTCGTGCCGCGAGGGCCGTCATCGAGGCGACGGCGCTGTCGGCGAGTTCACGAATCGGACTCGGACCTCTCTGATAACTCTGATACGGGTGCGCCCGCAGATGCCCCGTGGCAATGCGCGAAATTGTCCAACAAAGCACCGCGCTTCTGGCAAAAACATTATGCTCGATAGAATCGGTTTCCAAAGCCTTGGCCAACGCGCGTGCCCGTAACGCAACACTTCGCAATTTCCGGAGTCGCACCACTTCGGCGTCGATCATTATTTTGCCCCTTCTTCCTAGGCCCCTTAAGAACTCCGGCGTAGCACCAGAGACTTCCCTTCATCGGGGCGGCGTGCTTATTCTCAAGCCTAGAGTACGCGAATTCTGTAGGACGGTGTCGCATCGAATTGCAGGCGATAACCCGAGTCCTGCATTAATGTCAAATGCGGCGCCCTTATGGTCAAGTATAGTGTCGCCCATGACCCCGCCGCGCCCGCAGCTTCTCGGCTTTTGGATGTGCGTGGCGTTGGTCGTAGGCAACAGCATCGGCTCGGGCGTCTTTCTCCTGCCCGCATCGCTCGCACCCTTCGGTCTCAACAGTGTGATCGCGTGGGGATTCACAGCAAGCGGTGCCATCGCGCTCGCCATCGTTTTCGCGCGTTTGAGCCGGGCCTATCCACAGGCCGGAGGTCCCTACGCCTATGTGCATCTGGCCTTCGGACCCCTTACCGCCTTCATCGTCGCATGGGGTTATGTGATTTCGATCTGGGTCGGAAACGCCGCCATCGCCACCGGCGCGGTGAGCTATCTCACCCCGCTGCTGCCGTGGATCGCGGAGCAGCCCGGGGCTTCGGCCGCAGTTACGTTGTTTTTTTTGTGGATACTGACCTTCGTGAACTGGTACGGAATTAAGGCATCCGGGTGGGTGCAAAGCGTTACGACGGTGCTGAAAGTTCTGCCCTTGTTGGCCATTGCCGTTATGGGATTGTTGTTCGTGCGCTCACACGGTGTTTCCGCGGGCAGCTCCATTCCTCTGTCACTAGGAGGCGTTACCGCGGCAGCGACTTTGACACTATGGGCATTGTTGGGTCTGGAATCGGCGACCATTCCGGCGGACAAAGTTGCCGATCCAGGGCGTGCCATTCCCATTGCAACATTGCTGGGTACCGTGGTTACCGCGCTGATCTGCGCGGTCGCGTGCACAACGGTTTTGCTATTGGTGCAGCCCGAAACGCTTGCCAAATCAAATGCGCCCTTCGCAGATCTCGCGACGCAATTCTGGGGCATCGGCGCTGGAAAGGTGGTCGCCGGATTCGCAGCCATCAGCGCATTCGGCGCATTGAATGGATGGATCCTCTTGCAGGGTGAGCTACCGCGCGCGATGGCCTTGCGGGGAAACTTTCCGCCCGTCTTTGCACGCGAATCTTCACGCAGCACGCCGGGATTTGCGCTGTGTTTCGGCAGCGCGCTGGTAACGCTGCTCATTTTGGCGAACTACCAAAAGTCCATGGTGAGTATTTTCACGTTCATGATTTTGCTCTCCACCACGGCCTGTCTGGTGATGTACGCCTTGTGCTCGGCGGCGCTGCTGCGGCTGCAATGGATTGGACAATTGGGAGCGGCTCGTAAGGGTTCGGTTGCGCTTGCCATTGTCGGCGTCATGGCAACCGCCTATTCTCTCTGGGCGATCATTGGAGCCGGGGCGGAGGCGGTCGCTTGGGGCGCCGCGCTTCTGTGTCTGGGTGTGCCCTTATATTTCTGGTTTACACGGAGCTTGCGTTAAATCCCATGTGGCGTTCTTTCATTGCGGTTGCAGTGGGCGGCGCACTCGGCTGCCTATTCCGTTGGTACCTCGCGATTTTCCTGAATCGATACTTCCCGATTCCGCCGGGTACGTTGGCGGCAAATCTCATTGGCTGCTATGTCATCGGCGTGGCCATAGCCTTCTTCACCACCTACCCGACATTCGCGCCCGAGTGGCGGCTGTTCATCACCACTGGCTTTTGCGGCGGACTCACAACCTTCTCGACGTTCTCCGCGGAGGTGGTCATGTTGATGCAGTCGGGACGATCAATCTTGGCGCTAGGCGCGGTGGGAGCCCACTTGGTGGGGTCGCTGCTAATGACCTTTGCAGGCATTGCAACCGTCGCCTGGCTCAAGGGATAGATGTATTCTAGGTTATCGCTGTATCATATTGATTTTCAATATATTGCGTGCCCTCGCATACAAGCATAGACAGCAACGCGATTAGAGGCAACGCGATCAGACGGCAACGCGATGGCTTAGCGCCAGGAGCCACGCGACACAGACCAGGAGTACAGCGCCGACGCCGGCGATGATTTGCAAGCGCCTGCCCTGATTGCGCGGGAAGCCCACCCGCGCATAGATCCAGCCGACACCGATGCCGAAAATAAATCCCAGCGCGTGCCCAAGGACATCGACGTGCGCATTTCCGGCGCCCAGCAAGGTCAACAGGCAGATCCCCGCAATCAGCGGAGCCCAGCGATACCAGAGGCGCTCGCGCAGCGTGAGTCGCTGTCGCCACGCCATGCCTGCTAGAAGCCCCAAGGCCGCAAATACCGCGGTGGAAGCGCCGACTGCGCGATGCGCGACCGGTGCTACGAGAATTTCTATGTAGTTGGCCAGCGCCGCGGCGCCGAGGATGCTCGCCCAGGCCACCCCGCCCCCCAGCAACCGAGCAGCAGCGATGCCGGCGACCACACCAAACAGCAGGTTGCCGAGCAAGTGCTCCTGGTCCAAGTGCAAGGTGAGCGCCGTGACTGCGCGCCACCATTCGCCCGCGGCATCCGCCTGAAGATCGCCTATCGCCAGCCAGTCGGCACCGAACCACTCATTGCCGGCGCAATACGCCGTCAGCAATAAGATCGTTACATATGCGACCGCGCCAATCCCTGCGCCCGGGCGCACGGGGATGGCATTGGGAGCATTGCGCGGCACGCTGCGCTCAGCGGAATAGCGGGTGATTTCTTCGTAGGCCCGGCTCAAACTCGTCACTGGCACAATCAATACCCAGGAATTCTCGCCCTCCTGCGTCTCATGCTCTATGCCCTTCGCCTCCAATACCAGGCTGAATTCGTGACATAGGAGTCTGGATCCGCGAAAAACTACGGCGGAACCTGTAGCGGGTTCCTGATTGGGTTCGACAATCGCCACTTTCCCCCTATGGGGACGCAGCGCGCGGATGTCAACGTTTTACGAGCAAAGACAGCTCTCGCCAACCATAGCGAAGAACATTGACGTGACCACCGTCCGGCGCCGCTTCGGCCACGCAATCGCTGACAATGCCCCCCAATCGTTCATAGAAGCCGCGCGCCTGAACGTTTTGTTCATAGACCCAAAGATGCAGCATCGATTGAAGTCCGTGCCGTCGGATATTTTCCGCCACGGCCGCTATCAACTGACGGCCCAGGCCCCTTCTCTTCAATCCGGGAAGCACGTGCAAATTGTCCAGCAGAGTTCCCCACTCAGGATCGGCGTCGAGAAATGCGCATGCGAACGCTTGGATTTCTCCGTGCTCTTCGCCCACTAAAATCAACTGGTCTTTTCGGTCAATCTCCGAGAACCGGGTTCTCCACAACTCACGCCGATTTGCAACGACGGTGTCGTCCAGGAAGTCGTCGCCAAGAATGCCGCGATAGGCTGCACGCCAGCTGTCGGCGTGCAGCCGGGCAATCGCCGGTTCGTCCGCCATCTGAGCGCGCCGCAGCCTCACGCGTCAGCTGACATGGCTGCCGCACGCGGCGGCCCGTCCGAGTAGAAGCGTGCGTTCGCGAGCGTTCTGGGAGAGCGCGGCGGCGCGGGCAAACTCTGTGCGCGCTTCCTCAAAGCGTCCAAGCTTTTCCAGCAGATCTCCTCGTACGCTCGGCAACAGATGGTAGCTGCCAAGTCGGGAATCGCGGATCAGCGTATCGACGATCTCGAGTGCCGCAGCCGGGCCGAAGGCCATGGACACGGCGACCGCTCGATTGAGATCGACGATCGGCGAAGGTGCGAGCTGCGCCAGCGCGTCGTACAGGGCAACGATGCGCGTCCATTCGGTCTCGCCGGCGGTTCGCGCTCGAGCGTGGCACGCCGCGACGGCAGCCTGCAGCGCGTAGGGTCCGAGGGCGCCTCCCAGCTCCTGCGCGCGTTTCAGGGCGGCCAGTCCGCGTCGGATCAGCAATTGATCCCATCGTGCCCTGTCTTGCTCGAGCAGCAGGATGGGCTCTCCCGAGGGTCCCACGCGTGCTCCCGCCCGTGAGGCCTGAATCTCCATGAGACCGATCAGTCCGTGCACTTCCGGTTCCTGAGGAGCAAGTTCTGCGAGGATGCGGCCAAGGCGCAACGCCTCCTCGCACAATGTCGGACGCATCCATTCGGCGCCCGCGGTCGCGGCGTAGCCTTCGTTGAAAATCAGATAGATCACTTCGAGCACGGACGTGAGACGCGCTGCCAGTTCCTCCGCCCTCGGCAATTCGAAGGGTACGTGCGCCTCGGTCAGTGCTCGTTTGGCGCGCACGATTCGCTGTCCTATCGTCGGCTCGGGCAACAAAAACGCGCGGGCGATTTCTGCCGTGGTCAGGCCCCCCAACAAGCGCAGCGTGAGCGCCACCCGCGCCTCGGTGGACAATACCGGGTGACACGCAATGAAAATGAGGCGCAGCAGATCGTCTCCAACAGCGTCATCGGGCACCTCGTCCGGCGTCGGGGTTTCGGCGACCGACAGTTCGGCCTCCTGCGCGACGATCTGATGCTTGCGTTGCAGGAGTTTGAAGCGGCGCAGCTGATCAAGCGCGCGGTTCTTGGCGGTTACCATGAGCCAGGCTCCAGGATTGCTTGGGACGCCGGATCTGGGCCACTGCTCGAGCGCGGTCACCAGCGCATCTTGCGCCAGCTCCTCGGCAAGACCCACGTCGCGCAACATTCGCGCGAGCTTCGCAATGATTTTGGCCGATTCCATCCGCCAGACCGTCTCGATGGTGCATTTGATGTTGGACTCAAGCATGGCTAACGCGGCACCCGCGAGAGATCATTCGAAGCACGGACCAAGTTCGCGAACCTCGATCGTTGCCCATTTCGCCGCCGGACACTCGCGCGCGATCGCAGTTGCCTGCTCGTGAGTCTTGCAGGTGAGCAAAAATATTCCTCCGATCATTTCCTTTGCTTCGGCGAAAGGGCCGTCCACGACCTGCGTTGCGCCATCGCGCACCTGCACACGCGAGCCATGACGGTCGGCCTTCAATGATTGGCTCAATTTGAGCAAACCTTGCGACTTCAGCGTCTCGCTGAAGCTCACCATGCTGTCGTACGCCGCGCGACCCTCCGATTCGGTCCGGGTCTGACGCTGCCCCGACGGTTCAACGATCAATAACATGTAGCTCATCTCGGCCTCGTTTCAGTGTCCAATGTCGCACGAATTATGACTGAATTCCCGCGAAGTCTTCCATATCGAATACCGGGCGAATCTCGATCTCCGAATCCACCGGCATGGGATTTGGGCAGCGCTTGACCCATTCGACAGCCTCATCGATCGATCGCACCTGCCAAAGCCAGAAGCCCGCGACAAGCTCCTTGGTTTCGGCAAAGGGACCATCAACCACGGTTCGATTGCGGCCCGAGAACTGCACGCGCTTGCCTTTGGCGCTCGGCCGCAGGCCTTCGCCGGCCAGCAGGACGCCTGCTTTCACCAGTTCCTCGTTGAATTTGCCCATTTCAGCCAAAAGGGCCTGGCTCGGCATGGTCCCCTTTTCGCTGTCCTTGGTCGCTTTCACCAACACCATGACTTTCATTGCGTTCTCCTAAATCCGGAATCTGTCGGTTTACTCGCGCCGGCGGCGGCGCCGGGGACCCCATTCTTTGCGATGTCTTACCAACGACGATCAGGCGGCCGCGATTTCGACAGCCGCGCAAGGATTATTCTTGCCCCTGCCGTCGAAGGAAATATGTCGTTGTAAGAAAACGCCATTCGTTTTCGGATCGGCAGGCGCTCCATCCGCGCCCAAAATGGCAGGACTTGCGCGCAGCCCGCCACTGCGTGTACTTTGCGTTGTAAAGTAGTGTTAAGCAAAGTGATGGTCTCGACGCCGCATCGGGCGGCGAGCGGGTTTCAGCTGCAAAAGGTGCGCTCCTGGCTATCCATGCGTGGAATTGGTTCGTCGAATTCGGCTACGCCATCGCCCTCGCCGCGATGCTTTACAGCGTGGCCGCTGCCTTCGCCATGCGCAGGCCTATATCACCCATGCAGCGGCCCACCGAGGGATTGCGCCCGGTCACGATACTGAAGCCTTTGTGCGGCGCGGAGCCCGACACGTATGAGTGTCTGCGCTCATTTTGCGTGCAGGACTATCCGCACTATCAGGTGGTTTTCGGCGTCAGCGACGCAGATGACCCTGTGGTCCCGATTGTGCGGCGGCTGCAGCGCGAGTACCCGCTGCGCGACCTGTCATTGGTTATTGAACGACGCTCGCACGGCAGCAACCGAAAGGTCAGCAATCTCATCAACATGCTGGCGGTCGGCGGGCATGACTACCTGGTGATCTCGGACAGCGACGTTCGGGTGGCATCAGACTATCTCGGGCGCATCGTTGCGCCGCTGTCCGAGGCACAGGTGGGCATTGTCACCTGCTGTTATCGCGGTGTGGCTCGCGCCGGTGTCTGGTCAATTCTCGGATCGATGTTCATCAACGAATGGTTCATGCCATCCGTGCGCGTCGCCGCGATGCTGGGATTTCGATCGTTCGCATTCGGCGCAACCATCGCGATCCGCCGCGACACGCTCAACACAATAGGCGGATTCCCGGCCGTGGCCGGCCAGTTGGCCGACGACTATCGTTTGGGGGAACTCACGCGCCGCTTGGGTCTCATTACCGTTCTGTCGGACGTCGAAGTCGAGACCATGGTCAGCGAGAAGACTGTAGCGGAATTGGTCGCGCACGAGTTGAGGTGGCGCAGGACCATTCGCTTTCTATCCCCATCCGGATATGGATTCTCCTTCATCACAATTGGATTGCCGATCACCGCGTTGCAGCTGTTGCTGGCCGGCGGCGCCGCTTCGGCGCTCGTCATCTTCGGGATTACGGCGCTGTCGAACGCGAGCCTGCACCTTGCGGTCGATCGCCATCCATCCCGGCGCGCCAAATTGCTGCTGGTCCCTTTTAGAGATCTGCTGCACTTTGTCCTCTGGGGTTGGAGCTTCACCACGCGCCGGGTACAGTGGCGAAGCGACCATTACCGCGTGACCCCGGACGGATCAGCTCAGCCTGTCTCTCGATGTACAACTATCTGATCGTTACCGCTGATGATTTCGGCCTTCATGAATCAGTAAACGAAGCCGTTGAGCAGGCGAGCCGCGCCGGAATCTTGAACGCGGCCAGTCTCATGGTCACGGCGCAAGCGACCAAAGATGCCATCCGGCGCGCGCGCAAGCTGCCGAATTTGTGCGTCGGTTTGCATGTAGTCCTCGCGGATGGCTGGTCGACGCTGGACGCGCAATTGATCCCCGAAATCGCCGATGCAACCGGACGAATGCACAGCGATATGTTTCGCAGGGGCGTCCGATTCTTTTTCAAGTCAGCGGCACGCCGTCAGCTGGAGGCGGAAATCCGTGCACAATTCGCCGCCTTCGCACGCACCGGACTCACACTCGATCATGTGAATGTCCACAAGCACTTCCACATCCATCCAACCATTTTGAGCATCTTGCTGGAGGTCGGCAGGGACTACGGAATGCCGGCGATGCGGGTGCCGGACGAGCCTTTCTGGTTTACGGCGCGAAGCGCGGGTGTCTTGCCGGGGCTTGGCCAGACGTTGCTGTCTCCGTGGATCGTACTGATGAAACACCGGCTGCGGCAGGCGCGCATATTCCACAACGACCGAATCTTTGGAATGGCGGGCAGCGGCGCCATGGATGAAGCGGGATTGCTCGCCATCCTGGCGCGGCTGCCGCCGGGTGTCACCGAAATCTACTTGCATCCGGCGACACAGTCGGGATCCGCGATCACGGCTTCAATGAGTCAGTATCGGCATGCCGAGGAGCTTGATGCGTTGTCGAGCCCGCTGGTTCGTGCGGCTCTCAACGCCGTTGCCGTTCGCGGCGGCTATACAGAAGTGATGCGTGCGGTTGGACGATCGCTGGCGTAGAGCTTGGCGCGCCCGCCGCTCGCGAGATCGCGAGATCGCGAGATCGCGATTAAATTTGAGGCGCCTCGCTGCGGCGCGTGAGAATCAGCGACACACTTCCCAAAACCAACATGGCCGATATCAGGGTTCTAAGCGTGACGATTTCACCGGCAACGAAGTAGCCCAGTGCCACCGCTATCAAAGGATTGATGTAGGCATGACTCGCCACGCGGGTCACAGACATGCGGCCGAGCAACCAAACATAGGCGGTATAGGCAATGAGCGATCCGAATATGATCAAATAGCCCAGAGCCAGTCCGGCGCGCAGGCTGAGATGCGGGAAAGGCTGCATTTCGCCTGAGATTGCCGATAGGGCCAGAAGCACCGTCCCCCCGAGCATCATTTCGATACCCGCCGTCAATGGCTTTGAACGCGGCAGCGCCAGTTGTCCTGACATTACCGCACCCACCGACCAAGCGATGCCGCCGGCAAAGATGGCGAGGCAAGGCACCAGCGCCAAGTGCTGCGCCCCGTTGTTGATAAATAGCAGCGCCACGCCGCAAAACCCCACCAAGACTGCGGCGAAAAGGCGGATCTCGAACCGCTGAGTGCGGAATACGAACATTTCCAAGATGATCGCGATGATCGGCAACGTCGCTTCTATCACCGAGGTGACTCCAGAGGACACATACTGTTCCGCCCAAAACACAGCTCCGTAAGTGATGACGAACATGCACAGGCTGATCAGCGCCAAATTGCGCCACTCGAGCAGTGAGGGATTCGGTTGTCGACGGATGCGCATATAGCCATACAACAGCGTTCCGGCGATGAAAAAACGCAGGCCGGCCGTAAACAGCGGTGGAAACTCGAGCACGGCGATTCGAATCGCAAGAAATGTGGTGCCCCACAAGATGTAAATGGCGCCGAATGCAAGCACCACGCGTATGTCGACCTGCAGGCTACTTGCTCCAAGTCCACTGCCGGCTGGCGGCGCGACAGCCACCGCCGGGATAACCGGTCCACGCGCGCCCGTGTACGACGCGCCCGCTCGCGGCGCGCGTGGCCTCGCCATTGCGCAGCGCCTGAACACCGTTGACCCACACGTGATCCACGCCGGTTGCGAGCTGATGGGGAAGCTCGTAAGTCGCGTGATCTTGAACGGTGTGCGGATCAAAGACCACGACGTCGGCGAAGTAACCCGTGCGCAGCATGCCGCGATCTCGCAGAGACAGCGTTTGCGCAGGAAACGCGCTCAGTTTCCGGATGGCCTCCTCGAGCTTGATGATCTTCTCGTCGCGAACATACTTGGCCAGTACACGCACAAAGTTTCCGTAAGCTCGGGGGTGCTCGCTTGATTGCAGAAAGACGCCCTCAGGTGCCGGCGCATCCGCGTCGGACCCGAAACTAACCCAGGGTAGAGCCAGTTCGCGGCGGATGTTCTCCTCCGACATTAAAAAATATGCCACGCCGACGCGCGAGCCATCCTCAACCACCAGCTGCATCGCCGCCTCCTCAGGACTCACGCCACGCATGGTGGCGACCTCGTCCAGGGTTCGGCCCGCGAGCGGCTTCAAGGCGGGGTTCTTGAATTCGAGCAGCAGAGCGCCTTTCGGCCCTGCTCGCTGCAGCAGGTTTTCCCAGGATGGGGACTGCTCGCGCATGTCGGCCGCGACCCGCGCCCGCACCGCCGGGTCTTTGAGACGCTCGATCCACTTGTCGAGGCCCCCTTCTTGAACCCAGGGCGGCATGGAAACGTCGAGCCCCGTCGCGCCCGCCGTGTAGGAATACATGTCGGCCGTGACGCGGGTGCCGGCCGCCCGCGCCGCCTGCACTTGAGCGATCAGCTGATCAAGCTTGCTCCAATTGACGCTTCCGGCGACCTTCAAATGATAGATCTCCGCGGGAGCTCCTGACGCCTTGGCGATGTCGACGGTTTCTTGCACGGCCTCGAGCAGGCGATCGCCTTCGCTTCGCATATGGGCGATGTACATGCCGCCGCAGCGGGCGGACTCTTGCGCCAACGCGATGAGTTCCGGCGTCTTCGCGTACGTGGCGGGATTGTAGATGAGCGCCGTCGTCACACCGAGGGCGCCCTGCTCCATCGCTTGGCGGACCAATCCCTGCATTTGCGCAAGTTGCGGCGGCGTGGGTTGAACATCATCCTCGCCCAAAACATAGGTTCGCACGGTGCTGGCACCGACGAACGCGGCGACGTTCGGCGCAATTCCCCTGCGCTGCAGCTTCTCCAGGTATTCACCGAGCGTGGTCCAGTCGACGACGAAGTGAATATCGCCCTGTTGACGCACCATTTGCGCCTGCATTGCCGCCGTCAGCGGACCCATCGATTCTTCGCCCATCACCTCGAGCGTCACACCCTGGCGCAAATCGCTCAATGCCCGACCATCGACGAGCAGTGATTCCTCCGGGTGGGCCAGCATGTTGATGAAACCCGGCGCCACGGCCTTGCCGTGCGCGTCGATCTCGTTGCGGCCCCTGCCGGGCGCTTGTCGGCCGACGTAGGTAATCCGATCCTTATCGATCGCAACATCACCGACGTAGGGCGGCTTGCCGGAACCGTCATAGATGAGCCCATGGCGGATGACGGTGTCGTGGCGCGCCTTCGCGGTTTGGGCGACGGCAGGCGACGCGCTGCCTACCAGGGCGAGCACCGACAGGATCCATGGCTCGATGCGCGCACGACGAGCGAAATTGGGGGTTGCTTTCATGGCCGAGAAGTTTATCTGGCCGGAGCGGATTCGCGGTATATTTCATCGGCGGATTGATCAAGCACGGCCTTTTATCGGCGAGGCACGTATGGAATTTGTCGGGGAAGCCGCGGACGGTCGCATCGTTCGCTACATAGACCGCAAGCGCTATCTGTGGCTGTTGTCCCTGACCGGGCCCATTCACACCGTGATCGCGATCGGCTTGTACTTCGCTACGGGCGGCAATCCGCTGACCATGCTTTATCCTTTGGCGTACACCTTTATCGGCATCCCCTTGGTTGATGCGATCATGGGCGAGGATCATCACAGTCCTCCCGAAGAGGTGGTGCGGTCGATGGCGGGCGATAATTTTTATCGCGTGCTGCTGTATGTTGGGATCGTGCTGTTGTATGCGACTTTCTTTCTGGTCGCTTGGTTCTTGGGCACGCACGCATTGCCGTGGTGGGCTTATCTGGGATTGTCATTGGGCGTTGGCTTCGGCAGCAGCGGCGCGATTCTGCTGGGTCACGAACTGGGACACAAGAACAATCGCACCGACCGCTTCGCGGCGCAGGTGGCGAACAGTTTGGTCGGCTACGGCCATTTTTGCATCGAACACAACATAGGCCACCATGTACATGTGGCCACGCCGGAAGATTGCGCGAGCGCGCGGATGGGGGAGAGCATTTATAGATTCGTGCTGCGAGAGATTCCCGGCGCTTTCAGACGCGGCTGGCTGCACGAAAGCGAACGCTTGTCCAAGATGGGGCGCGGACCATTCAGTTGGCGCAATGCCATATTGTCATCGTGGCTGCTGACTGTGGTGATCGGCGCGGCGCTGATCGCGATATTCGGCTGGATGATCGTACCCTTTCTGATCATTCACCATTTCTACGCCTGGTACGGTCTTACCCAGGCCAACTACGTCGAGCATTACGGTCTGGCGCGGCAAAAAATGCCGAACGGACGTTACGAGGCATGCAGACCGCGGCACTCTTGGAATACCAATCATATTTTCTCAAATCTGCTGACTTTTCATCTGCAGCGCCATTCGGATCACCATGCCAACGCTTTGCGTCCTTATCAGACGCTGCGCGATTTCGAGAATCTGCCTCGGCTGCCAAGCGGATACCCGGGCTCGTTTGGACTCGCGGCATTGCCGCCGCTGTGGTTCAAGGTGATGGACCCGAAGCTGATGCAGTGGGCGGGAGGCGATATCACCAAGGTCAATATCGACCCTCGCAACCGACAACGCTTGTATTCGAAGTACGGTGTCCGCGGCACCCAATAGTCGTTGTCATTCAAGGCTCCCCCATCATGATCTCACCTTCGTGACATTGTGATATATTACTTAGATGGCTAACCATTAGAGACCTGAATGAACGACCTCGAAGAGCGATTTAGCGATGCGCTGCACAATACCTCTCGGTCGTGGCGCCAGGCCGTGGATCGCAGGTTGAAATACTTGGGTGTCAGCCAGGCCAGCTGGATGACGATTGCCATCGCCGCAAAGGCACGCTCGCCGCTTTCGCAATCAGAACTCGCCGACAAATTGGGCGTCGAAGGCGCGACCATGGTTGCGATGATCGATCGACTGGTGAAGGCGGGCTTGGCGCTGCGCGAGGCCTCAACCACCGATCGGCGCGTCAAGCGGATCGTGCTCACGCCGGCGGGCTTGAAGATCTACGAAAAGGTCAGAGCCGAGGCCGTGGCGTTGCGCAAGGAATTGCTGGCGAACACCGATCCAAAAAAACTACTCATCGCCACTGAGCTTCTCGAGGGTCTGCAAGGAATCATCGAGACCAGGGAGCCTGCAGGCTCCTAGCCATGAATCGCCCGCTCAATCGGCCCATGATCACCCTCTCGATCATGTTGGCGACGATCATGCAGACGCTCGACAGCACCATTGCCAACGTCGCCCTGCCGCATATGCAAGGCACGCTGTCCGCGTCGCAAGACCAGATTGCCTGGGTGTTGACCGCTTACATCGTGGCCTCTGCCATTGCTACCCCGCTCACCGGCTGGCTTTGCGATCGCTTCGGGCAGAAGTACATTTTTCTCGCCTCTATTACCGGCTTCACCGTGGCCTCCGCGCTGTGTGGCATGTCCAACACGCTGGCAGAGATCGTGTTGGCGCGGCTGCTGCAGGGCGTTTTTGGGGCAGCTTTGGTGCCCCTCGCGCAAGTGGTTCTCATGGAAATCAATCCGCGCGAGAAACAAGGCTCGGCCATGGCAGTGTGGGGTATGGGCGTCATGGTCGGACCGATCCTGGGACCCACCCTGGGCGGGTGGCTCACCGATAGCTACAACTGGCGATGGGTGTTCTTCATCAACGTCCCGATTGGCGTCATTGCCTTCTACGGCATGTGGCGATACATCCGTCCCGATCCGGGGCGCCGGAGCGCGCGCTTCGATGTGTTTGGCTTCACGACTTTGAGTCTGGGGCTCGGCGCACTGCAGCTGCTGTTGGACCGCGGTCAACAGAACGATTGGTTTTCCTCCACCGAGACGTGGATCGAGGCCGTCGTCGCACTGATCGCGGCGACCTACTTCGTCGCGCACACCGTGATGACGCCGGCCAAGGAATCGTTTCTCGACTACCGGCTGCTGAAGAACCAGAACTACGTCACCGGATTGCTGTTCATCTTCATCGTGGGTCTGGTCTTGTATGCCACGCGCGCGCTGACCCCAACCATGCTGGAAAACCTGCTCGGCTATCCGGTGGCCACCACCGGCCTGGTCACGGCGCCGACCGGCATCGGTACGATGCTGGCGATGCTGATTGCAGGCCGCATCATTGGAAAAGTCGACCTGCGTCTGACGTTGCTGGTCGGATTTTTGATCACTGCGTATGCGCTCTGGCAGATGACCGGATACTCGCTCGAGCTGTCGGAGAGCGACATTGTGTGGCCCGGCGTCATTCAAGGATTCGGCACCGGCCTGGTTTTTGTGCCGTTGAGCGCCGCGACCTTCGCCACATTGAGTCCTGAAATGCGGGCGCAGGGTACCTCGCTGTACAGTCTGGTGCGCAACATCGGCAGCAGCATCGGCATTTCGCTGGTGCAAACCCTGTTGACGCGCAATACCGTCATTGCCCATGCCGCGTTGGTTGAACGGGTGACCCGCGGCAGTTCGGCATGGAACAATCCTGCCGTTGCCGCAGCGTTCGATGTCCACGTGCCCGCGAGTGCTGCCCTGCTCGACGGCGCGGTCACCCAACAGGCTGCGATGATCGCCTATATCGACGATTTCTGGTTCATGCTGCTCCTGACCCTGCTCGTGACGCCGCTGCTGCTGCTGATCCGGCCACCGCGCCGCGGCAACATCGTCGAAGACCCTCAGGCCATCATGGATTAGCCGATTAAGGATTAGCCGATTGAGGATTGGCGGCGCTCAAACGATGCGCTGCGAAGTCCTGAGTCCAGAAAACCGCCGAGCGGGTGTGTAGATTCTCCGCATAGGCAATGCCGATGAGGGTAAAGCGCCCGTCCATGATGTTTTGGCAATGTGCGGGACTTGCGAGCCAGCCTTGCGTGACATCGCCCGGCGTCATCGCGCCGGCGGCAATATTCTCGCCCACAATGCGGTGATCGCCGAAGCCGGCGCGATCCACCCGCATCCCAGGTGTGCTGCCGTCGTGCCCGCGATGATCGAATACATCGTGCGCGGCCATATCCCGCGAGTGCTCGAGAGCCGCGCGAGTCAGCGCCGGATCGAGCGCCAGGGGGCCCACGGGCGCAAAGTACTTGGCGCCGCAGTGGTGTCCGGCGGCACGCGCTTCATTGACCAGGCTTAAGATACGGCGGTTCACGGACGACGCATCGCCGGGAGCGGCGAGAGTAACGGGGGCGCCCAGCACCATCCACAGGTCGCGGCCGCGCCGTTCGGCGCCGAAATCGCGAAACTGCGGATCCTGCAAGGTCAGACAATAGTGGGCGCGAAGCAGCCGTTCGATCTCAACATCGCTCACCGGACCCGTCAAATGGATTGCCGAGGACTGTGCGGCAAGATAGTCCGCCGCCGCCATGGCGCTTTGCAACGATGCGCCATCGGCATAGCGCTTGGCGGCCTGCTGAAGCTTCGAGTTGCTTTGCAACGGTGTGCGGCCGGCGGCAGCGCCGCAACCGCGCAAGCGCTCCCAGTTGGCAGCCTCGAGCGCATCCGCCGCCGCCAGTTGCGGCAGCATACACATCGAGCCGATGACCAGCGCCGTCGCCAGCCGGATTCTCACACTCCAGGCTCGGCGTTGGCGGCGGAAGGACCGAGCTTGGGCTGATCGCCGGCGAGTTCCGGCGGGGCATGCGTCAAGGCCTGGGTGCCGGCCAGCAGCGCCGTGGCCTTCGGTCCGACCCAACGCTCGATGTCGTCAAACAGCGTAAACACCGCCGGTACAATGACCAAGGTCAGCATCGTAGAGGTGATCAGTCCGCCGATGACGGCGATCGCCATGGGTGATCGGAAATCGCTGTCGCCGCCCCAGCCTAGCGCGATGGGCAGCATGCCGGCGACCATGGCCACGGTGGTCATGACGATGGGGCGCGCCCGTTTGTGTCCGGCCTGCATGATGGCCTCAAGGCGCGGCTTGCCGGCCCGCATTTCTTCGATGGCGAAATCCACGAGCAATATCGAATTCTTGGCGACGATGCCCATGAGCATCAAAATCCCGATCATGACGGGAAGCGAGAACGGAACGCCGGTCAGCAGCAGCGCGAGAACCGCGCCGCCGAGCGACAGCGGCAGGGCCGACAGAATCGTGATGGGTTGGAATACCCGCACGAACAGCAGCACCAGCACGGCCAGCACCATGAGGATGCCTGCGCCAATGGCCAGCAGGAAACCATCGACCAACTCGGTCATGAATTCGGTATTGCCGGTTTCAACCAAGCGAACGCCCGCCGGCAGATTTTTCAGTGCCGGCAAGGCGTGTACTTTGGTGTTCGCCGTGCCGAGCTCGACGCCAGGCACCATGTCGGCATCGAGAAATACGCGCCGGCTCATGTTGTAGCGACGCACGGCCGAGGGGCCCTGGCCAAAGCTCAAGTCGGCGACGGTTTTCAAAGGAACGCTGGCGCCTGAGGCGGTGGGAACCGGTAAATTCTCCAATGTCGTCAGGTCATGCCGCGCGGCCTCCGGCAAACTGACGCGAATGGGGATCTGCCGGTCGGTCAAGGAGAACTTGGCGCCGTTTTGCGGCAGGTCGCCCAAGGTTGCGATGCGAATTGTCTGGCTGATGCTCTGCACGCTGACGCCCAATTCGGCCGCGATATCCAGGCGCGGATGCACGACGATCTCAGGCCGCGGCAAATCGCCGTTGATACGCGCGTCTTGCAGCTCCGGCATGGCGCGCATTTCATCGAGAACCTTGTGCCCGGCGATTTCCACCAGCGCCGGATCATCGCCGACCAGGTACAGGGAAATGTCGCGGCCGCCGAAATTTTGTCCGTTGAAGCTCAAGTGCCCGTCGGGTACCTGCGACAGCTGCGGTTGCAGCCTCTGCTCCCATTCCTTCTCGCTGACGCTGCGTTTTTCCCGCGGCACCATGCTCACGAAGATGGTCGCGGTGCGCAGATTATCGCCGTCGCCGCCGATGAACTCCACCGTGTCGGTCACCTCCGGCGACCTTCTAACCAATGCCGCTGCCGCCCCCGATACCCGTTCGGTATCTTCCAGCGTGCCGCCCGGAGGAAGTTCGACATTGATGAGGGAGGTGGAGAAATCCTCGGCCGGCACGAAGGCTTTCGGAATGGCCATCAAGCCGCCGACCGAGAGCGCAAAAAACACGGCGCCGGCGGCAATGGTTTTCCATCGATTGGCCACGCACCAATTCAGCGCCTGCAAATAGCGCGTCATGATGGGCCCGTCGCTGTTGTGCACCACCAGCGAATCGCTGTGCAGTCCATAGGCGGCGAGCACCGGCGTGATCATGCGTGCCACCAGCAGCGAAATGAAGACGGCCGTGGCGACCGTCAAACCAAACTGCTTGAAGTACTGGCCGCTGATGCCGCTCATGAAGCTGACCGGCAGAAATACCGCAATGATGGTAAATGAGGTCGCCACCACGGCGAGTCCGATTTCATCCGCCGCATCGAGCGCTGCCTGGAAACCACTCTTGCCCATGCGCATATGCCTGACGATGTTTTCGATTTCCACGATGGCATCGTCCACCAGCACGCCGGCCACCAAGGAAAGCCCGAGCAGCGTGATGGTGTTGAGCGTAAAGCCCATGAATTGCATGAACGCAAACGTCGGGATCGCGGACAGCGGAATCGCCAGCGCGGAAATCAGGGTCGCGCGCCAGCTGCGCAGGAAGAACCAAACGACCACCACGGCCAGTACCGAGCCTTCTACCAGGGCCTCCAGCGATGAGTGATAGGTTGCAATGGTGTGCTCGACCGTCGTGAAAATGGTCTGCAGGTGCAGCGCAGGATTCTCGACCAAAATTTTGTCGAGTTCGACTTGCACAGCCTTTGCCGTACTGACGTCCGAGGCACCTCTGGCTTTGAACACCCCGAACGCCGTCGCGGAGCGGCCATTGAGGCGCGCGATGCCGCGAATCTCCGCAATGCCGTCGCGTACTTCCGCAATTTCCCGCAGGCGCACGAACTTGCCGCCGGGAACGATGATTTGCGTATCGCCGAGCGCCTCGGCAGTCCTGGCCCCGCCCAGAACACGAATCGCTTGCTCCCCTCCTCCGATCTGTGCGCGACCGCCGGCAGCGTCCATGTTGAGTTCGCGCAGCTGCTCGTTGACCTGCACCGCCGTGAGTCCCATGGCTTGCATGCGGCCCGGGTCGAGTTCGACGCGAATTTCGCGGTCTACACCGCCGATTCGCTGCACTTGTGCGACGCCGGAAATGGCCAGCAAGCGCTTGGTGATGGTGTTGTCGATGGCCCAGCTGAGTTGTTCGGGCGTCAAGCTGGTGGTACTGAGCGCGTAGTAAATAAATGCACCGCCATCCACGTCCTGGCGCGACACCTGCGGCTCGAGTATTCCCTGCGGCAGGTCGCTGCGAACCTTGGCAACGGCGTCACGCACATCCGTGACGGCGCGATCGATGGGCGTGCCGATCTGGAACTCGATGCCGATGTGGACATTCCCCTCCGTAATAAACGTGACGATGTGACGCACAGCACCGATGCTCGAGATCGAGCCTTCGACCTTCTGCGCGATCTGCGTCTCCATTTCGGTGGGTGCGGCGCCCGGCTCGCTGATATCGACATTTACAGCGGGAAAAGACACATCCGGATTGAGGTTGATCGG